>UMHQ01001865.1_pt1 | contig 91950 bp, 59 predicted proteins | sample 1965531 | NCBI WGS metagenome assembly UMHQ01 (sample SAMEA4836098, study PRJEB28245) | human gut metagenome | biome: gut microbiome; material: fecal sample | place: Denmark | collected 2008 | reverse complement strand
CCTAATATCTACGCATTCCACCGCTACACTAGGAATTCCGCTTGCCTCTCCGACACTCAAGACTCGTAGTTTCAGATGCAGCACCCGAGTTAAGCTCTGGGTATTACACATCCAACTTGCGAGCCCGCCTACACACCCTTTACGCCCAGTCATTCCGGACAACGCTCGCCCCCTACGTATTACCGCGGCTGCTGGCACGTAGTTAGCCGGGGCTTGTTCTTCAGGTACCGTCATTGTGTTCGTCCCTGATCAAAGAGCTTTACAATCCGAAGACCTTCTTCACTCACGCGGCGTTGCTGGGTCAGGCTTTCGCCCATTGCCCAATATTCCCCACTGCTGCCTCCCGTAGGAGTCTGGGCCGTGTCTCAGTCCCAATGTGGCCGATCACCCTCTCAGGTCGGCTACCCATCGTCGCCTTGGTGGGCTGTTATCTCACCAACTAGCTAATGGGACATGAGCCCATCTCAAACCACTGAATCGTTTTTACCCCTGCGCGATGCCGCGCTGTGGTCTTATGCGGTATTAGCACCAGTTTCCCGGTGTTATCCCCCTGTTTGAGGCAGGTTGCTCATGTATTACTCACCCGTTCGCCACTAACCTATTGCTAGGTCCGTTCGACTTGCATGTGTAAGGCATGCCGCCAGCGTTCGTCCTGAGCCAGGATCAAACTCTCAAGTTCAATCTTGACTGTTCCGACTTTGTCTGACAAATTTACTTTGCGTAAATTGGAATTTGACGTCGAAATTTATTTCGTGTTTTAATTCACTACAATTTCTTAATTCGCTTTTCCATATCTTCAATTTTCAATGTGCTGCTGTTGCCTTTCACGGGCGACAGTGTTTACATACTACCATATCTAAATTCGCTTGTCAACGATTTTCGCAATATTTTTCAAAGTTTTTTTAACTTTTTTCAAAATGATTTTGAACGCGCAATCCCGCGTTGTTCCCGATAAATCCTGAGACGCAGCGTTTGTCGCCGGCGACGGGTTTTAAGGAGATTTGCGATGCGCGGTTATCAAAACTTATCGCGATTTCGTCAACTGAATTTTCAATGTTCATTTGTAAACAACATTTGCGAATTATAGCCTTATCTTTTTATTCCGTCAAGCAAAAAACGGGGGTTTTTTACAAAAAAATTAAATTTTTTGTATATTTTGACATATTTTTTTATTTGTCAAAGTCAACGGGACAGACATTGCCTTGAAACACTATATATAGAAACGTGCGCGCATACGCGCGTGCATGCGCTCGCGTATGTATGCGCGTCAATATAATAAGAATATTTCGTTTTCTATTTTTTCGACAAACGGTCTTTTTGGGATCTTTTGAAAAAGGCGGTTTTTAAACAGGATTGCAATAATGCAAGGTTTTTCCGATTATTTTTATCTTGCAAGCGGATTATTAAACTTTCAATAATCTTGCGTAGGCAAGATTTCACCCGCCGAAGGCGGATTTCATCACCCCGTGATTTCACCGCAACGTGATTTCATTAAAAAGCCCCCTTCGCGTTTTGCGAAGGGGGCGCGTTGTTTTTTATTATTTGTCAAGCCAGAGCGTTCCGCCCGGATTCATAATACCGTTGGGATCGAAATGGTGTTTCAAAGCTTTGAGCATATCCATCTGAACGTCGCCGAGTTGTTTTGCGTTGTACGGCGCGAAGAGTTTGCCGATGCCGTGGTGGTGACTGATGCTTGCGCCCGATTCCTGAATCGCGTTAAGCACGCCGCTGTGGAACTCCTTGAACTTTTCGATGCCCTCGTCCTTCTGCATCCAGATGAAGTAAAGGTTTGCGCCGTTCTGATAGCAGTGCGAGATATGGCAGGTGCAGATGACGTTGGGGTGCGATTTAATGAACTTTCTGACGTAGTCGTGAATGTGATCGACTTCGTCCCAAGGCATTGCACATTCGAGGGTGTCGATGATAACGCCGAAGTCCTGATAGTTGTCGCGCATATAGGGATCGGAGAAACGTCCCGACGACCATTTCGGCACGACGATGCCGGGCAGGAACGACGTCAGATGATGTTTTCTCGCGTTCTTTTTGACGTTTCTTATCGTCATTCGCTGATAATCGGGATCGCCGTCGCAGAAACCGACGATAAGACAGCATTTTCCGAGTTCGAGTCCGAACGTCTTCAAAAGTCCTTCGATTTTGCCAAGTCCGTACATTCTAAGACCAAGGTCGCTTTCTTCGCCGTCGGAAATTCTGAATACGGAAGGTACGCCGCGTTCAGCCTGCATAACGTCGCGCATAAACGCAACGCCGCTGTCCCAATCGCGCGAAAGATAGCAGAAAGGTTTTTGCACGCGGGAACGTCTGTGGAGTTTCAGCGTAACTTCGGTAAGGATGCCGAACGTTCCTTCGCTGCCCATCATAATCTGGTTAATATCGGGGCCCGTCGCTTTTCTGGGAGCGCGTTCCGTACGGAAAGTACCGACGGGAGTAACGTATTGCTGAGTGAGAACAAGATCTTCGATCTTGCCATAATAGCAACTGTTCTGCCCCGCGCCGCGCGTTACTACCCAGCCGCCGACCGTCGAATACTCGAACGACTGCGGGAAATGACCGACGGTGTAAGCGTTGCCCGACTTGAAATTATCGGGATTGTTGAGATACGCTTCAAGCGCCGTTCCGAAAATACCGGGCTGCACGGTAACGGTTTCGTTGATTTCGTTGACGGAAATGATTTTGTTGAAGTTTTTGCCGAGATCGAGCGTGATCGAGCGTTTTACCGTAGGTTCGACGCCGCGTGTTACGGACGAGCCGCCGCTGTAAACGTAAATCGCGATTTTGTGCTCGTCGCAGTATTTCACGATGTTTTCGATTTGTTCGGTCGTCGAGGGATACAGTACGAGGTCGGGCACATTTTCGACAATACCTTCGCGAAGGCGCATAAGGTCGATCATCGTCTGACCATATGCAACGCGAAGCCTTGTGTAATCGTCGTCCGCGCCGTCGCCCGCCACAAATGCGAGAAGCGCCTTGTGTTCTTCAACGGAAAGTTGCGACTTTATCTCGTATTTCACGGGAGAATCGCCGAAATTCTTCTTGCTGTTCAAAAACTCGGGCGAGAAGTCCAACTTTTTCATCATGTAATTGAACATTCCTTCGCTCGGAACTTTATATTCTTTCGGATTGCCCCACTTGAAAATGCTGCGATAACTGCCGGCAGGGGCTTCCGTCGTGTACCAATCGAGTTTTATGCCGTTTTCGTAGGTTCTGGGATGACCTGCAATGGGGTCTTTAACGGTTCTCCAAGGAACTTTCGGATAAGAGTTTTTTGACATAATTTCACCTCATATAATTTCTATGATTCAATTATAATAGCGCGCGCAAAATAAAGTCAAGGTTTTTTCCGCATTTTGTCAGTCAAATAGCCGACAAAAAAAGAACAAAAACAAAAGACTGTCGCAAGGACAGTCTTTTTGACATTTTATTGCGTTTTTATGTGTCATTTTGACAGTAAATCGGAAATTTCGATAATTTGGTCGAGAGTCAGCGTTTCGCCGCGCGCCTTTAAGTCGATATTCAGGCTTTCAAGGATTTTTGCCGCCTCGTCTTTTTGCACGGGATAAACCGCAGTCAGATTGTTCAAAAGCGTTTTTCTTCTCATCATAAACGCGCACTTGATTGTTTTGTTGACTTTTTTCTTGTCGACGCCCGCATACTTATCGTATACGTCGATTCTCACGATGCTGCTGTCGACTTTCGGCACGGGATAAAACATACTTTTGTCAACCTGTCCGACGATTTTCGCGTCGCCGTATAAGGAAATTGCCATTGTAATCGCGCCGTAATCCTCGGTTGCGGGTTTCGCGACGAATCGGTCGGCAACTTCTTTTTGTACCATTACGGTTATCGCCGACGGATGCACGCCTTCTTCCAGAAAACGCATTACGAGCGCGGTCGTGATATAATAAGGAATATTCGCAACGACTTTGAATTTTTCGCCGACGATTTCAAGAAGTTCCTTATCTTTCATTTTCAGAACGTCTTTGAAAATCACTTCGACGTTATCAAGCCCCGAAAGCGTTTCGTCCAGCACCGGCTTCAACGCGCGGTCAACCTCGAACGAATACACCTTTTTCGCTTTTTCGGCAATCGCGCGGGTGAGCGTGCCTGCGCCCGTTCCAATTTCGACGACGACGTCGTTTTCGTCCACGCCCGAAAGTTCCACGATTTTATCGAGGAGATTTTTGTCCGTGATGAAATTTTGCCCGAGATTATGATTGAACCGAAAACCGTTGTCGATTAAAATATCCTTAATCTTTCTCATTGTTCGTAACTTTGGACGTACGTCCTGACTCTGAACTCGACGCCCGCCTGTTTTGCGATGGCGCGGCATTTTTCGATTTCTTCGTTTCCGATGACGTCAACGACGGACATAACGGTGCGGATACCTTCTTTTTTGCAGTTTACCGCAAAACGAAGCATTTCGTAAAACCCTTCTTCGTTGAATTTACAATGGCAGATTTTATTGTACTTTTCGGCGTCGGACGCATTCAGACTTATCGACACGGTGTCAATAAGTCCTTTGAGTTTCATTGCCGTATCGGGCCCCGAAATAAGCCCTGCCTGACCGTTCGTGTTAAGGCGGGTTTTCATACCGTGTTCTTTGAGCCATTTTGCAACTTTCAGCAACACGTCGAAAGCGTACAGCGGCTCGCCGAAACCGCAAAACACGGCTTCTTTATACTTTGAAAGGTCGTACTTTTTCAGATCTTCGATGACTTCGTTGGCGGTCGGCTCTTTGTCAAGCCACAGGTAATAATCCAGCACTCCGTCGCCGGTATGCCTTATGCAAAATTCGCAGTTATTACTGCATTTATTGGTAAGGTTTAAGTATATTTTGTTGTCGTAAACGTAAGTTAATGTGTTCATTTTATCTTCTTAAACAATCTTTTTGCATTGTTCGTTGTGATTTCTTCAATGTCGTTTATTGATAAATTTTTAATCGTCGCAAGTTTTTCGGCAACAAGGCGGACGTTCTTCGGAAGGTTTATCGTGCCGCGAAGGGGCGTCGGCGCAAGGTACGGGCTGTCCGTCTCGACAAGCAGTCTGTCAACGGGTATTTCCGCCGCAGCCTCCACCGAGTGCCTTGCGTTTTTATAGGTAATCGGCCCGTCGAAACCGAAGTACAAGTCGTATTTCAAAAGGCTTTTTGCGTATTCCGCCGTGCCGCTGAAACAATGCACGGTCCCGCCGTATTCAAGGAGTTTTTTATTGTCCTTTAAGATGTCAAAAAAATCGCCGTACGCGTCCCTGACGTGAAAAACAAGCGGAAGGCGCAGAAAATGTGCGAGTTCCATTTGTTCGACAAGCACGGTTTTCTGGATTTCCCGCGGGGAATTTTCGTAATAATAATCAAGCCCGACTTCGCCGATTGCGACGACTTTTTCGTTTTCCGCCATCTTGCAGAACTCGTCGTATTGCGCGGTTGTCCGCCCCGACGCTTCCTGCGGATGAATCCCGACGGTCGCATACACGTCGCGGTTGTTTGTCGCAAGCGCGAAATTGCACACGCTCGACTCGTAATCGCTTGACGAAGTAACGACGCAATACAGCCCGTCTTTTGCCATATCGCTTATGACGCTTTCGGCAAGCGGATACAGCCTTTCGTCGTCAAGATGGCAATGCGTGTCGATGAGCATTATCTGACGACCGCGCCGCTTTCCACGGCGGATTCGGGCGAAACGAGCGTAACTTTCCCGTCTTGTCCGCACGCGCAAAGTATCATACCCTGACTGTCGATGCCGCGAAGTTTCACGGGTTTAAGGTTTGCGATTATGACCACTTCTTTGCCGACCATTTCTTCGGGTGTATAAAACTTTGCAATGCCGCTGACGATGCTTCTCTCTTTTCCGCCGACGTCGACGGTAAGGTGCAGAAGTTTGTCCGCTTTTTGCACTTTTTCGCACGCGACGACTTTCGCGACTCTTAAATCGAGCCCCGCAAAATAGTCGATGTCTATTTCGGGTTTTTCTTCTTCCTTCACTTCGGGAGCAGCGGGTTTTTTCCTTGCCTCGTACATTTCGTGCGCCTTATCGACGACTTCTTTCACGTCAAGGCGTCTGAACAAAATTTCGGGATTTTCAACGACTTTCGTGCCGTTTTCAATGCCGCCGAAACGGGCAATTCGGCCGTAGTCGCGCACAGTTGTGCCGAAATACGACGTTACTTTTGCCGCAGTATCCGGCATAAACGGTTCCAACAGCGACGTGCCGATTACGATACTTTCGGCAAGGTTATACAAAACCGTTTTAAGCCTTGCGGTCTTTGACTCGTCCTTGGCGAGCGCCCACGGCATAGTTTCGTCGATATATTTGTTTGCGCGTTTGAAAATCACAAAGATTTCGGAAAGCGCGTCGGATATTCTGAATTCGTTGATTTTTGCGCGCACTTTTTCGTATGCGCCAGTAACGGTTGCGATAAGGTCGTCGTCGACGTCTTCCTTTGCCCCTGCGTTTTCAAGGACGCCGCCGAAATACTTGTTGCTCATCGCGACGGTGCGGCTGACGAGATTGCCGTAAATATTGGCAAGGTCGTTGTTGATTTTGTCGGTGATCCACTCCCAATTGATGATACCGTCGGTTTCATACGGCATTTCGGCAAGCAGGAAATATCTTACCGCGTCGACGCCGAAAAACCCGACAAGGTCGTCGGCATAAATAACGTTGCCTTTCGACTTGCTCATCTTTCCGCCGTCCTGCAAAAGCCACGGATGACCGAACACCTGTTTCGGCAGCGGAAGCCCCAGACTCATCAGGAAAATCGGCCAGTAAATGGTGTGGAATCTGACGATATCCTTACCGATGACGTGCACGTCGGCGGGCCAGTATTTTTTGAACTTATCGTCACTGTTGCCGTCGACGTCGTAGCCGAGCCCCGTGATATAGTTCGTCAGCGCGTCAAGCCATACGTACACGACGTGTTTCGGATCGAAATCGACGGGAATACCCCACTTGAACGAAGTGCGGCTCACGCACAAATCCTGCAATCCGGGCTTAATGAAGTTGTTGACCATTTCGGTTTTTCTTTGCGCGGGCAGGATAAACTCCGGATGTTCGTCGTAATATTTTTTAAGGGCGTCGGCGTATTTCCCCATTTTGAAGAAATAGGCTTCTTCTTCCGCCATTTTCACTTCGCCGCCGCAGTCGGGACATTTGCCGTCCACAAGCTGGGTTTCCGTCCAGAACGACTCGCAAGGGGTGCAGTACCAACCCTTGTAAGAGCCTTTGTATATATCGCCGTTTTCGTACATTTTTCTGAACATTTTCTGCACCTGACGTTCGTGATCCTTGTCGGTGGTGCGAATGAATTTGTCGTACGAAATGTTAAGCAGTTTATAGATGTCTTTGATTTCCCCCGCAACCATATCGACGAAGGCTTGCGGAGTCATGCCCGCCTTTTCGGCTTTTTCTTCGATTTTTTGACCGTGTTCGTCGGTGCCTGTCTGGAAGAACACGTCAAAACCTTCGCGACGTTTGAAGCGCGCGATTGCGTCGGACAACACGATTTCGTAACTGTTGCCTATATGAGGCTTCCCCGACGTGTACGCGATTGCGGTTGTGATATAATATTTCTGTTTTTCGGACATATGAGCCCTCCTTATAATAAGTACCGGTACATTATACAATTTATAATGCGTTTTGTAAAGTATAAAAAGTATGCCAGACAAGATTAAAACGAACCTTGCCAAAATGTCGCAATTTCTGCGCTTTTTGTCAAATTCTCGCTTGAAGTACGTATAGTACGTCTGCGTTCGCCTTTACCAAAAATCATCGGAAATATCGGCGTTTTGGTTGCGGGCAAGTCCGACGGTGAAATTTTAGGCTAAGACAAGGCACGCGAACGGGTTAATACTTGATGTATAAGCCGTGAGCGTAACGATGTATTAGTCAAAAATTCGCCGTCAGACCACGGTTCGTTTTAATCTTGTCTGGCATAACTCCCCGTCTTCTTGCATACGATTAAACGTGAACGTCATCTTTACTTTGATTTTTATCGTCGCCGTCGTGATAATTTCCGTGACTTCGCCCGATGAAGTTACGGCGTCTATGCTTGCCGGCGCGACGAACGCGGTGTCGCTGTCGCTTAAAATGCTGGCGATTTACGCCGTGTGGACGTCGGTGCTGAAACTTATGGAAAAGACGGGCATTGACAAAAAACTCACGAAAGTTTTCCGCCCGCTTACCCGTCGGCTTTTCAGAAACGAAAGCGAAAAAGCGGTCGATTTAATCACCCTGAACGTTGCGTCGAACGTGCTCGGACTCGGAAACGCGGCAACGCCTGCCGGCATCGACGCGATATATCTTATGGACGACAAATCGGGCGTCGCGACAAAAAATATGGTAATGCTCACGGTGATTGCGGCAACGTCTCTGCAACTACTTCCGCTTACCGTGTTAAGCCTTATGACGGAGTACGGAAGCACCGCCCCGTCCGCGATAATTCTGCCGTCGATAATATCGACGTTTTCGTCGACGATTATCGGCGTTCTGCTTGTTGCGGTATTTATCAAATGAATTACGTTATTCCCGTAATTTTGGTTTTATTGGTGCTTTTTGCAGCGATAAAACGCGTAAACGTGTATGATGCCTTTGTCGAAGGCGGCAAAGAAAGTATGTCGCTCGTCAAAGACGTGTTCCCTTATCTTGCGGCGATTTTCATCCTTATCGAACTGTTTAAAACAAGCGGACTCACCGTATATCTCACAAAGATTTTTGAAAAACCTTTTGCCTTTTTCGGCATACCAAAAGAAGTGACGGAAGTCATGATTTTGCGTCCTTTCAGCGGCGCGGGAAGCGTCGCCCTTCTTGAAAACATTTTCAAAGATTACGGCGCGGACAGTTACGTCGGGAAGTGCGCCGCCGTCATAATCGGCAGCAGCGAAACGATATTTTACGTTTGCGCCGTTTACTTTTCAAAGGTAAAAGTCAAAAGCCTGCGCTTCGCCATTCCCATTTCCCTTGTCGCGTCCTTTTTCGGCGCGGTCATCGGCTGCCTTTTCGTAAGGATATTATAAAATCCGCCCTGAATGCGGATTTTCATATCGTCGGATTTTTTTTAATCTTGTTTGCTCGGAAGACACTCGATAAACACGGCTTCGGTGTCGGTCGTGATTCTGAACTTCCCTTCCGCAATAAAAGGCAGATAAAAATAATCGCCGCGGCGCACGTCTTTTTCATAGTTTTCGCCGACAATTTTCGCGTTGCCTTCAAGGCAGATATAAACCGCGGGCGCAAATTCCGTAATGAAATTACCGCCGTTTTTTATCGTATGGCGGATTTCCTGAAAGCACGGCGTATCGTCATATCCGATAAGGATTTCCTTTTTATAGTTTTCGGTATCGACGACGACTTTCGGCGATACTTTTGCAAACTCTTTTGCGGCGGCGCCGTAAATATCGTAGTTTATCGCGTCAAGCGCGACGTCCTTTTGAAGCCCGATAAATTCTTCGTCGTAACTTATGTGATAATCGCCGCACCACCGCTCGGGCTGAATTGTAAAATCGGTTGGTTCCTGCACTTCGATAATCGTGCAACCCGCGCCGATTGCGTGAATCAGCCCCGCGCGGATAAGCCACAAATCCCCGACCTGCACGTCCACGCCGGAAAGCAAATTGCCCATTATGTCTTTTTCGGTTTCGCTGCGCTCTTCGAGTGCGCTTAACTCTTCTTTCGTGATTTTGTCCTTAAAGCCGAAATAAAGTTTTGCGCCGGGACGAGTCGCGATGACAAGCCACGCTTCGGTTTTGCCATATTCGGAATTAAAGTGTTTTTTTGAAAACTCTTTCGTGGGATGCACCTGAAAAGGCAGCCTTGTCGCGCTGTCCAGAAACTTCACAAGACAGTCGTATTTGCGGAGCCCCAAAAGTTCCGCGCTATGCTCTTTTAACAGGTCGTCAAAGAAAACCCCCGTTCCTTTTACTTTGGACACGCCGTCGCGCGCGCCGAAGTATTTCGGATTGATCGCACGCACTTTGCTTGCTACCCATTCTTCGGGAAACATATTGTCGCTCCCGTCGTCGTATCCATCGTCAAACAACGCTTTGAAGGGTTTACCGCCGTGATATATACGATAAACTCTGTTTCTTTCAAAAAATATCGGTTTTGTTACTATGTCTTTAATGTCGTTCATAACTTTATCGCACCAAAAAATTCTGTCGTTTTCGCGCCCTTTTCGTTGCCCTTTCGCATTGCCGAAACTATGTTCTCTTTTGTCGGTTTTTTGTTTTCGATTGCCGCAAGAAACGCCCCGAAAAACGCGTCGCCCGCGCCCGTCGTGTCAACGCTTTTGCATTTATATTCGCTTGGCACAACGCCCTTTTCGCCGTTGAAATAATACGCGCTGCCGTTCTTTCCAAGCGTCACGAGAATCAGTTTGTCCTTGTCGCACAGCGACTCCGCCGCAGCGTCGATCCCGGAAATTCCCGTGAAGTCAAGTAGTTCGTCTTCCGAAAATTTGACGATATCCGCGCGTTTTACAAACGGCTCGTACGCCCTTTTTGCGGCGGCGAAATCACGGAAAATATCCTTCCTGAAATTCACGTCAAAACTGAGTTTCGCGCCGATTTCTTTCGTTTTGTCGGCAACTCTTTTTGCAAACGCGCGCCCTTTGTCTTCCGACAGCATAAGCGAGCCCAAATGCACGATATTAAGGTTTTCGTACTTTGCAAAGTCGATTTTGTCAAAGTCGATATTAAAATCGGCGGTGTCGTGGCGATTGAACGCAAAATCCCTTTCGCCGTTCATAAGAGTCACAAAAGCAATCGTCGTGTTGCGTTTTTCGTCCGTCTGAACGTCAAGGCTGTCAAGGTTTGCTTTTTCTGCTTCCGCCGTGACGAAGCGACCTATTACGTCGTTTCCGACGCGCCCGACAAATCCGACTGTCGCGCCGCTTTGCTTTGCGTTAACGGCAAGGTTGAACGGTGCGCCTCCGCAAAACGCCCTGAACGTCAATGCGCCGTCGTTTTTTTCGCCGATTAAATCCGCAAGTATTTCTCCGATCGATAAAATCATAATTTCACCTTAATTATTTCTAATTATAGTATCGCACTTTTTTCTTTCTTTGCCAACAAATAATAACAAATTGTTATGAACAGTCTTTCGTTATAAAAACAAACCGCCGTAAGGCGGTCAATTATTTTTTGTCGGATATGGTCTTCAAAAACTCGTAAAGAGCGTCGCGCGACTTGTCCGAAAGATTGATGCGGTCGTCCTTCGCGCTTGCGATAACGCCGTCTTCGCCCTCTCTCCCGACAAGATAGTCGATGCTAACGCCAAAGAAATCCGCAATCGCCACAAGTTGCTCAATCGACGGCTGAGTTTTGCCGTTTTCCCAGTTATTGTACGTGCCCTGACTTACGTTGAAAATCTTTGCGATTTCTCTTTGCGTCAGCCCTTTTTCGTTTCTTAATTCAGATAACTTAATCATAATCGTATTTCCTACTAATAATTATCAAGTTTTTTAATTTAATGTCTTGAATTATTAATATTTCTAATCTATAATGTTTAATATGATTAAGTTTTATAATCAAAAAACAAATAAATATCAATTTCCCTTATGCGAAATAAGGAGGCAACTTTTACAAATGCTTGCAACCGGCGATTATTACGTTTGCTTTTGCGACGGAAAAATGTTTGAAGCGAGCAAAAAATCTAACGACTTTGTTATTCTGACAAACCTGAAAAGCGGTGTCTATGCCGAAATTCCAGTCGATTCGTTAGTACGCGGTATTCGGCTTGGGCTGTTTTCATTAAAACAAAAATAAGCCGCCTTTTTGGCGGTTTATTTTTATTACAAGTCGTAATTTTTACTCGTTGATAACGGTGATAAATCTTGCGGGCTTGTCGCCCATTGCCATCTGCGCGTGCGGAAGCGACGGGTCGAAATACAAACTGTCGCCCTTATGCAGGTAAAACTCCTCGTCGCCGACAACCACTCTCAAAAGCCCTTCGAGAACGTAATTGAATTCCTGCCCGGCGTGACACACGAGCTCGGGCTTGTCTGTGGGGGAAATATCGACAAGCATAGGTTTCATCTGCTTGTTCTGAAAATCGGCGGCAAGCGACGTGAAAGAATACCCGGGGTATCTTTCGACGCGTTCGCCCTTGTTTTCGTAAACTGCCGCGGCGTACTTTTTCGTGGGTTGTTTCCCCGTGAAGATAAAGGACGGCTCGATATCGACGATCGACGCGAATTTGTAAACAAGCCATATCGGTGCTTCGTCCTCGCCGTTTTCAAACGCGATATATTCGTTTTCGGTCACGCCGAGTTTTTCCGCCATTTCCGCCGTGGAAATATCGGAAAACGTCCTGAGTTCATACAGCCTGTCTTTGATTTCTTTTGATTCAGCCATTATTTTTTTGCCGCTTCGTTAAGGCGCGCGATGAGTTCGTTTACGTCGACGTTGTGGACTTCTGCCGCCTCGCCGACCGTTTCGCCGTGAGCGATTGCACAGCCCAGGCAATGCATACCAACGCTTGTGAGAACGTTTGCAACGGCTTCGATATTAACGTCGCCTTCGATGATGTCGCCAATTAAAGTATCGGGAGTAATAATCATTATATTCACCTCGTTAAAAAATTTTCAGATTATGCCGGCGCTTTTCAAGCCGAAATACGCACCGACGATGACGGCGGCGATAATAACCACCGTGAGCGCAACCTTCCAGACGGAAATCGGCGTTTTGCCGCCCGCTTTTCCCGTCCTTCCGTTTACGAAATAGTTGTAAATTTTATCGCGGTATTTAAAACCGCTGCACCACAACGGCACAAGGATATACTTGAAAGTGCTGTCGTTGAAGCTTGTGTCGATATGGAGGTAATCGACCACGTCGTAATGATACTGCGCCAAAATCGCGCTTTTGATACGTGCGTTCATTTTTTCTTTTGCCGTGCCGTAAGCGTCGTTGACGCTCGTGTCGTATCTTTCGGACGAATGTCCCGCGATATATTCCGACGTGTACTCGACCGCGTTATCGGTATCGAACCCGCCGACCTTTTCAAATTCCTTTTGCGAAAGTTTCGGGCTGACCTCGATAAGTACGTCGTTGAAGAATTGCGAATACGTGCCGCTGACGTTGAAGTATCTTGTGCGGGTTTCGGTACGGCGGTCTTTGCCGCTGCCGACGGTCACGGTATAATATTCGCCAAGGCGCCCGTTGTAAGTGCTGAAAGTATCGCTGTCAAAGCTGAACGTCGGCGAATATACGCTGTTCAGGTTTTCGGGCTTGAAACTCTTTTTCAGCCTAATCGGCGCATAAAGTTTCTTTTTTATCCATTTAAGTGCGTTTTGTGACGCTACGTCGCGCGTAATCTTGAACGGAAGAATCGCGTCGGGAGCAAGTCCCGGGATATCGTCAACCTTTAAGACGTTGGTCGCGCCGCAGAACGGACATTTTGCCGACGTGTCGAAAACGCCGTGCATTTCGCACTTTGCGTGGCAGTTCGGGCATTGATAAGTAATGACTCCATCTTCGTGGCGAAGTTTGCTTTCGTCAAAGCCGTCGACGTTATGTTCGTTCTCGAAAACGTTGGCTTTCGCCTCGACGGTGTTATCGCAATACGGGCATCTGAGTTTGCCCGACGCGATATCGAAGTACATATCCGCGCCGCAAGTTTTGCACTTTACGACGTCGGTCGAATCAACTTTTTTGTCAGCCTTTTTGCCTTGCATCGTGTGTCAATCAGTTAAGTTTTTTGCCGCATTCCGGGCAGAATTTTGCGTTTGCGCCGACTTTCGCGCCGCATTCGGGGCAGAATCTACTTTCCGCCATTTTGTTGCCGCATTCGGGGCAGAATTTACTGCCTGCTTTCACGTCCGCGCCGCATTTGGTGCATTTTACGGTGTTGGTTTTTGCTTCCGCGGGAGCGTCTTTTGCGCCCTTCAACGCTTCGCTGAAAACGCCTGCCATCGAAAGTCCCGCGCCGAGACCGATGCCTGCGCCTGCAAGCGAGCCGCCCGCACCATGATTGTTTGCCGCTTCACGCATAGCGTGTGCCGCCTGATACTGGGTGAACGTGCCCATCTTGTCGCCCAGAACGCCCATCGACGTGCGGGTATCCAAAGTTTTTTCGACTTCTTCGGGAAGCGAAAGATTTTCGATATAGAAATCAATAAGTTTGAAGCCGTATTCTGTGAATTTGTCGGCAAGTCTATCTTTCGTGGAGCCGGACAGTTCGTCGTACTGCGTTGCAAGATCCAGCGCGGCAATGCCCGATTCGGCGATGACGTCAGTGACCGTCGACAAAATCATTTTCCTTAATTGGTCAGCGATGTTTTCGGTCAGGAATTGTTGGTTCGTGCCGGAAAGTTCGCGCATGAGTTTGACCGCGTCTTCAACCTTATAGCTGTAAATGCCGTAGCCTCTCAGACGGATAACGCCAAAGTCCTTATCTCTCATCATAATGGGATTGGAAGTGCCCCATTTCTGATTTGTGAATTGTTTGGTATTCACGAAATAGACTTCGCCGGTATACGGGGTTTCAAAGGCGTATTTCCAACTGTACAACGCCGTAAGAACGGGCAGGTTTTCGGTGTCGAGTTTATATCTGCCGGGCGTGAAAACGTCGGCGATTTTGCCTTCCACGACGAAGATGCAAACCTGCGATTCTCTGACGGTCAGCTGCGAGCCGCGCATAATCGCGTATCTGTCGGGGACGTCAAAACGATACAAAATGGTATTTTGAGTTTCGTCTGTCCATTCAATAACCTTCAAGAGTTGTCTTTTTATAAAATTGAATGCCATAATAAGACTCCTTATTTTCGTTTTAATATATTATATCACAACGTTTCAGACTTTTCAATAATTTTCTATGCAATAAGCAACAATACCGGGAGCGTTATCGCGACAAGCAAACTCCCGACAACGACGATATTCGCGGCGGTTTTCGGGGACGTATTTGAAAGCTCGGCAAAGTTTAAGGTGATTGCCGCGGGCGGCATGCACGACAGAATATACGTTGAGATTTTCAACGTTTCGTCGACAGGCAGCGCGTACATTATCCCGAACGTTATAAGCGGCAACGCGATAAGTTTCAGAAAAATCGCGACGACTTGCCTGTAATCCATTAAATCCCTGAACTTCACGAAAGCCAGCCGCATGCCAAGCACGGTCATTGCCGTGGGCGTGGACATTTTTGAGAAGAATTCCACAAAGTTCATGACGGGCTTCGGGAGCGACGTGTTTGTGAAAAACAGCGGCAACGCAATCAGCAGACACAGCGTCGTCGGATTTATCAGGAAGTTTTTGACGGAAACGTGTTTTCTGTCGCCGCTCATCATAAACATACCGAGAGTCCAGCCGATAAGGTTCATCATGACGCTCATAACCGCGCTGTAAACCATGGCTTCGGGATGGTCGGGAAGCAACGCCTGCAATATGGGAACGCCGAAAAATCCGACGTTTCCGAACGCCGCCGCAACGGTCGCCACGCGCGACGCCCCGTCGATTTTATAAGTTTTTATGTTGATAAGGAAGCCGATGCCCATTATCAGCACCTGCATAAACGTCGTAACAAGCAAAAGTATGCCGATGTTTATCAGGATTTCCATGTTGCACTCCGCCTGCTGGAAGCTGTATATCGACAGCGCGGGGCTGCACACGTACAAAAGGAACACCGCAAAACCTTTGATGTGTTCTTCTTTCAGCACGTTTGCCTTTGTCAGGAAAAAACCGGGCAGGCACAGCGCGACGAGCATAAGCGCGTTTAATCCCGTGATTTCAAAATTCATAGCCTTATTCTATCACAACCGTAAGAAATATTAAAGCGTTTCGGGCATAAAATCAGCTCCCTTTCGGGAGCCGATTTTAATTTTGATTTATTCAGTTTTTGCTGAACACTCTGATTTCGAACGTTACGCCGTTTTGGACGAATGTTTCGTCTTCAACGAACTTGTACTCGCCGTCCGTAGCTTCGACGAAGTTGCCGTCGACAAGGTCGAATCTTTGTCCGTCGTACGTTTCGCCCGCCGCAATAAGCTCGTATCTGCCCTTCTTGAACACGCTTGCCGTGCCGTAAGTTATGCCGAGATGATCTTTCGCGTTTGCAATCTTCTCGATTTCTTTGTCGGTCAGGCGGATAAGGTCTTTTGCAAGTCCTTGTTTTTCGGTGCCGTCCTTGTAGTAAACGGTGACTTCCGCGGTCGATTCAAGATATGTTCTGTCAATCACTTGGTCGTTATCGATAAGCAACACGACCTTGGTTGCGACCTTGGGCGTTACGACGACTTTGATGTCAAAGATTTGTTCGTACGCGCCGTTTACGTCGTACAACGCTTTCACGGTGATATTACGTTCCGTCTTTACGCCGAGTTCCGGCACGACGAACATCGTGAACGGAGTCTGCGTGTCGGTTGCCGTGAACGTGTCGGTATAGAACTTGAAGTCGTCGACGTGGAACTGTTGCGTCTCGGAAGTAATACTTGAATGTTTAACTTTGACGTAAAGTTCTTCCGCGTCGAAGATATTGATCGCATACCTGTTGTCTGCGGATTTGCCGTCTGCGTACTTGTCGTAAACATAGCCGGTAACTTTGCCTTCGACGTATCTTGCGGTGTTGTCCGCCGCAGCCAATGTCAAATCATCAACGTACGTGCCGTCAACAAGCGCATATTGCTTCTGGTCTTTGTGCAAAGTCTCGTCGTACGGGATGAACGCGTCTCTTGTTTCGAGGACGTAGTCGCCCGTCGCGCTTAATACGAACGCGTCTTCGTACTGGTTGAATTTAAGGTCGCCGCCCGCAAGCGCGCTGAGCGATTCTTGCGTGATACCGACGTCGAGCCTGATTTTTTGTTTGCTGTTCACGACTTCCGTCTTTTCGACCAAGCCTGTCGTACGTTTGATTTCGTACTTATTGATGAGCGCAACGATTCTTCCGCTTGCGCCGTTTTGCGGTTTTCTCATATCGTACTTGAAGTCGTCGTAGTTCCACTCGATCACGTCGACGGTAGTCGTCTTACCTGTGCCGAGTTTTACGGTGATTTCTTTAAGTCCGGTGTAGCCCGTATCGGTTACCGTGAGATCGTACTTGCCGTTATCCGTATTCGCGCCGCTTCCGCCGAAGAGTCCGCCAAGGCTGTCAAGCAAGCCTGCCGCCGCGCTTTCTGCCGCGACGTAGGTGTACGTGCCGCTTTGGAGCACTTTGCCGTTGAACGACCTTGTGAACGTTCCGTTGCCGCCAAGCGTATGCTTGTTCCACTCCGCAAGTTCGGTTTCATTCGTAGGCGCGGTGCCCGGGGTGAACTCGTACGTGCTGCCGTCAAATCCGACGTATGAGAACTTGTCGCCATTCTTCGTGAATGTTTCGCTTGCCTTAATGGACGGGAGTCCGAGGTTGCCGACGATATCGAAGTTTTCGGGTGTGAAGTCAAATGCCGTGCCGCCGTTCAGAATTCCGAATTTGTCGTCGTTCGGCAAGCTTCCCGAAACGATATCGACGTTGTTGTACTTGACCTTTATGCTCTTCTGGATACGAGAGCTGTAACCGACCTGATACCAGAACAGTTTTTCAACCGTTGCACCTTCTTCGACGGTGTCTTCGTCAATCCAGTTGAACTTGCCGTCGACGGTGTAATCGGTGCCGTTGATATTGACGGTGCCGGGCTTATCCTTGTCGTAATCTCTGGACAGAACTTGCAATTCGCCGTCCCTTCTCATGATTACGATAATTCTGGGCAAGCCTGCCGAAATATTGTCTGTACCTGTCGGATCTTTGGTCGGATCAACCGTAATCTTGTTGGTTTCGACAAACGTCGTGCCGTCCGCCTTGAAGTAACCGAACAGACGCAGGAAGCCCGTGCTGTTGCTTACTTTTACTTTGACTTTCTGCACTTTGTAGTTAAGCGCATAGCCCCAGATTTCGCTTTCTTTGCCCGGTTCGAGAATCGCAGTCGACGTATCCCAGACGATGGGCGTTCCGCCGAGTTCGGCATAAGAGTCGGTCACGCCTTTTTCGGATTTCGAATCGTATTCCGAAATACCATAGAAGTCTGCCGCGACTCTGTCAAGGAGACCGGATGAGTTCAATGCCGCCGACGTGAGTTCGACAGGATCGAACGGGTTCGCGACGTTTATGGTCTTTCCGGAGTCTTCGTTGGGTTTCGTGCTGTTGGTGTTGTAGTCTCTTACCGCCGATACCGAGCGCAACGTCACGTTGTTGTCAAGGTTGATGACGATTTCCGCAGTATCGTTGTTGTTGCCAACCGCCGTTATCGTGCTGCCGTTGTTGGTGGTGCGTTCTTTATTGATCGTCAGTGCGATTTGTTTAAGAACGCCCTTTTCGCTTGCAAGACGGCTCTTGTCGATTACGATTTCGACGTAACTCGGTCTTCCGTTTTCGTCTTCGTCAAGTTTCGGAAGCGGCAGCAACCTGCCAAGAATTTCTCTCAGAACGTCGCCGAACGATCCGCCGGGTTTAAGCATGTCTTTAAGAATGCTTGCCATTTCGCCGATCATGTTTGCCGCAAACGTTTGCAGATAGAACACGCATTTTCCGTGAGCGTTCACGCTCTTCACAACCGTGCCGTCTTTCAGCGTTACGTCCTGACCTTCGGTGTAAACCATCTGATACAACGCTTCTTCGCTGAACAATTCCGCAGCGGGAGCGTTCGTGTCGTACATACCGTAAAGCAGGTAGTAAACCTTTGCAAGAATGTTGTTAAGTCCTTTTCCGTTAAGGTCGACGCGGATTGTCGTGATCGCTCTGTCGCCGACGCCACTACCTGCGACCGTCTGGTTGTTCCACCAGTTGACCTGGACGCCTTTGACAAATCCGGATACCGTGTCTTTCAGGCTCTTTTCGGTGGTTGCTTCGTCGCTTGCCATGGCGTTTGTTGCCGATGCCGAGCCGAGTCCGCCAAGAAGTCCCAGAATATCAAGGTCCGCAACCTTCATCTTTCTTAATGCGCCGATTGCCAATGTGATGTTAAGCGTCTTCGTTATATCGATGTACAACTGATTGTTGAACAGCCATGCGCCGATTTCACGGTTCTGATCGTTGTTGATATAAGCCTGGAACTTGCCTGCGTAAGTCTTGACGCCGCCGGTCATGTGCTCGGACGATTTGTTCGTACGCGACAATTCGATTGTTGCATATTGATTAGAGTTGTAACTTTCTGTTTTACTATCCGTATAGTAATGGTTTGTATTCTTACGCCAATCAATCGTAATGTCGGGGTCGATACCCTTAATCACCGAGGTCAGGATATTCACAAGGCTGATGCCTTTCGCGTCGCTTAACACAAGTCCGGAGAACGCGTTTGCATTGGTGCCGTTGATTGCGTCAAGTACGCCGTTTCCTGTGCCGGCTTCGTTAATATTGCCCTTCGTCGCGCCGAACCTGATGTACCTTTCCGACTTATCTTTTCCGCTTGTAAGCACGAAGTTGTGGATTTTCAGGTTGACCGCGCTTTCGTCGTTCTTATTGAAACCGAGTCTAAGGTCGATTTCCAAAGATCTGTTGTACATTGCAGACGCATGGTTGATGGAAAGCGACAATGCTCTGTCGTTATTCATCTTCGGCAAAGGAATGACCGTTGCGGTTGCGCCTTCACCGATGGTGATGGTCTTGTAATCCGCAAGTTCGCCTGTGCCGTCCGCCACGTGCAGCGTATCGCCGAGCAGGCTCGTCAGAAGTCCTTCGATGAAGCCCCAGCCGATTTCAATGGTGAAGCCCACTTTGCCCGGGATAATGGTAAGTTTTGCAATATCGCCCGATGCGGATGCAATCGCGACTTCGTTATCACCGCTTGCAAGCGCGGTTGCCGACGCCGATACAAGTCCGCCGATAAGGCTCTGCAAACCGATGATCTTGACCTTGAACAAGGACAATCCCGAAAGGTCTGCGTAAACGTCCGCGTCGCCTTTCTGTTTATACATCGTGAGCAACGAGCCGTAGTCCATGGGTTTCAGGTCAAGGTACAACTCGATATCGCTCCACCAGTCGACGTTGCCGCCCTGCAATGCTTTGACAAGGTTTGCAATGTTCAGAGATACTCTGAGGTCGATGTCGCAACCGATTTCGCCGCTTGACGGCAGGTTCAGCGTGAAGTTGTTGATGCCTAAAAGCGATTTAAGCAGTACGCCGAGGTATTTCTCGAAGTCGCTTTGTCCGTTGTCGACGCAGTTTTGTCTTATCTGTACGTTGAAGCCAAGCGCAACCGTTTCAAGACCGATTTCGCCTTTTTCAATGTCGTATACGGTGACAAATTCCTTTCCGTCGCCTACGACTTCCGCATATCTTCTTTCGGCATGGCTTACTTCGGTGGAGTTGCCTGTGATTTCAAGATTCGTCGTGCGGAATCCGAAATAGAGGTTGTCGTTGACTTGCACCGCAAGGTCAAGTTGCGTGTCGGCGTAACCGTCGCCGTTCAGATCTTTTCTGGAATCGAACAGCAAGACAGCGTCGCCGAAGTCGGGAAGTTGAATATCAAGGTTCAACGCGCCCAGAATGGTTTCAAGCAGGCTGTTGATAAGGTCTGCATTGATGCCGAAACCGAAGCGGTTGTTTGCAAGAAGCAACGAGATGTACGGTTTGTTGCCCGAAACTTCCTTATAACGCTTTTGTCCTGCGTGTTCTTCTGCGTTGTACGGCACGTATTTGCCGTCGATAAGGACGTATCCGCCGTTTTCGTCTTCTTCGTACGCAACGGGGAACAATACCTTGCCCCAGCTTGATCTGAACGCGCCCTTATTCACGTTGTAACGGGTTACGTTCTGATGCGCCGTGTTCGCCATGTCGTATTCTTCAACTTTTCTTGCGTAGCGGGTTGCGCCTGCGTGTTCTTTTGCATTGTACTTCACGTATTTGCCGTCGACAAGTACGTATCCGCCGCTGTTGCTTTCCGTATAGACAAGCACGTATTTGCCGTCTGCCGCTTCGACGAAGTCCGAATACTCGATATGGTTCTTGTCGTAGTCTCCGACGTAGCTGCTTGCAAGAGCAGCCGTCTCGCCGCCGCGTTTGTTGTCGTCGCCGACAAGGTACTGATCAAGCAGCGGCAACAATGCGTCGTTGATGGTGTTGCCAAGGTTCAGACCGCCAAGTTTAATCTTGGGAAGTCCCCAACCCGACAAATCAACGTAAACGCTTTGTCCGTCAAGGTACACGCCGAGTTTAAGCTCTCTTACGGGCTCTTCGCTGGTCGACTTGAAAATTTCAACCGAAAGTTTCATATTGTTGAAGTCCGCAAGGTCGATGTGCGCGCTTATCGCAGTGGCATAAACGGCGTCGATCTTGTCGTCTTTTACGAGGACTTGCAACAATCTGTCGGGGAAGAGTTCCTTCTTCAATATGGTTTCAAGGATATCGACGACAGGACTGATATCGAAGCCTTCCGTCTCGCTGGTCGCTTCGTAATACCATTCCGATTCAAAGTTGATATCCAGTTTCAGTTGTTTAATGTTCTTGAAGTTCGCGCGTTCCGCCTTCTTGATGAAGGTGTATTCGGTCATATCGAATCCGTCGGGAGCAGTCAGGTTGATGCCGCCGATTCTGAGTCCGATATAGAAGTCGCGTTCTCCTTCCGAAACGTAGTTGTCGTCGCCGAGAATCATTTCGATGCCGACTTCCAGGTTTCTGAGGTCGATATAGATTTCACCCTTTACAAGGGATTGTTGTTCCGTAATATCAGTGCCGACCAAAGTATTTAGAAGTGCGCCGATGAAGTTTTCTCTTAAAACGACCGAGATCTTGCCGCCGCCCAGACGTACTTCGCCAAGGAGCGCGTTCAGAACGCCGAAGATGTTTTCGGGGATAAGTCCCGTATTCTCGTTCGCGCTTGCGTATGCCGCGCTCGACGTCGCCGTTCCGAGGATTGCGTTCAGGTCAAGTTTTGCGACGTGTTTGCCCTTTCCGCGGTATCCGCTGTTGTCGATAAAGACCGACAAAATGCCGTCCGCCTCACCGATTGCGGTGATGACGATCTTGCTGCCGTCTTTGCGCGAATCTTCCGAGAACAACATCGTATCGGAATTGATCGTAATGCGGATTTCCGTGCCTTCAAGGTTCAGACCTGTGCCTGCGATAAGTCCGCCAAGCAGTTTCTTCACGTCGATTGCCGCCGCGATGTCGATGCTGAAATTGCCCTTTCCGTCAAGTTCGGATTCGGGGAAGAGCACCTGATACAATACCCTTGCGCTGTTTTCGTTAAGTCCGAGAAGTGCCGCAAAGTATTTTTCCCACGGGACGAAGTTGTCGCCGGTATCTTTTGCGAACGAATCCGCGTCAAGCGACAGGTTCAGATAAATCTTTCCGCTCTTACCGAAGTCAAGGCTGTCAACAAGGACGTCCATGATTTCCGATGCGGAGAGAATACGATTAAGGTCGACGTCGGCAAATTGACGATAACTATTCGCGTTTGCAGGTCTGAACGAAATCGTGTTTTCGGCGTCAAGGAATTCAAGATAGCTGCCGTCGGTGTTGCCCGCACCTTCTCTCTTTTCAAAGTCGAACCCGAAAATGTTCAATCCTACGTTGAGCGCAAGTTTGTGATCGTTGTAAACGTCAAGGATGCCGATATCCGCGCCGAAGATGAACGGATCTTTCGTTGCATGGACGCTTACGAGCAATGCGTCGAGAATGTCTTCAAGACCTGTGTTACCCATAAGTCCGCCGATAAGACCGAGCATCGCTTTGCCCGTGATATTGACTTTTGCGTTGCTTGCCACGTCATAACCCGCAACGTTGTCGGCGATACCATAGTTTCTGAGATCAGCCCAGACCGCCGAAATGCTGTAAACAGGCACTTTGACGTACGACTTCGCGCCGCCTTCGCCTGCGCCTTCTGCGTACTTCTTCTCGGTTTCGTCGTAGTGATAAAGTTTGGGTGCGTTGTGGCTTTCCTTTGCCGGGTCGTATACGTTATATACGTACTTGCAGGTTTCCGAATTGTATTCTTCGATATACCACGCGCTGCCATCCGACACTTTCACGAATTTGTAAACCGCTTTGAAGGTGCCGTTTGCGTTTTGCGTGTACGTGCCGTCGGCGTTTTGCTCGTATCTGTCTTCTACATTAACGGTTTCACCGTCCGCAATCTTTACGTAATTGCCAACGACTCTCTTGTAAAGCGCAGTCCCGGTTACGTCCGCATCGCCGGCAGCCAATACGTAATCTTCCCCGACCTTTACGTACAAGTCGGTAAGTTTCGTATAAGTCATCGCCTGTTCGTGCGTGTATTTCGCCTTGTGGCTGAACTTTTCTGCGTTTTCCGCGCTGAGCAGCGTGTAGCCCGTATCCTTGTTTGCGCGGTCGCGTACGTACAAGTCTTTGCCGCTTTCCGTCTTATAGTCGGCGGAAATAGCACCGGTGTAGTTTCTGTAAACCATTCTCGGCTCGTCTTTTTCGTTCAATTGTGCGACGTGCACGAACTTTGCGGGCGCAGCGGAGTTAATGGCGTTTGCTTCGTAATATACGTAGGTGTACGGTTGTTGCTCGTCTTCAACCCACGCGTCGGACGAACCGAGCGCAACGGAAGTCGCCGAGCCTTCGCCCGTGATAAGTCCGTTGATAAGGTCAAGCACGTTTACGCCCGTGATTTTGAGCATACCGAGGTTCTTGTTGTTACCCGCGTTTTGTTTCTGGAAGAAGTGCGATACGTCAACGTAAAGCGTGCCTTCCGAACTGATGTAGGTAAGAACCGCAAGCGGTACGTTGCCCAACGTCTTGTCGACTCTCATAAGGGAAATTCTGAGATCGACCGCATTCAGCGCAAAGTTCTTGTCTTTCAGGCTGTATTTGATGCCGACCGCCGCTTCGATTGCGAAACGAATGTCGATATCTTCTTCGATGACGAGTTTGGTTTCAAGGTCGCCGACAACGCCGCTCAGAATGTTTGCAAGAGCGATGCCCGGTTGCTTGTCAATCTTGACCTGACCTTTCAGACCAAGCGCGACGCCGGTAACTTCGTCTGCTTCCGTAAAGGCTACGCCTGCGACTTCCGGCGAAGAAATAATGTTTTTCTGTGCGCCGAGTTTGGGCATATTGACGGCAAGTTTCAGGTGCGTCGAGTACGCGACGAGATCGAGTTCCACAAGCCCGTTTCTGATGCTTCGATAGAACTCCGTCGTTTCGTTAACTTCGCCGAATTGTTTGACGTATTCTTTCTCACTGAACAGTTCGATATGATTTGTTACGGTGTTTTTGAAGAATACCATGCCGTAATATTGGCTTGTGCATCCTGCGTCGAAATAGTACTTGCCGTCCTTGCGGTAAATAGGCTCGTACTTGTCTTCGATCCCGGCAAGGTTTATCGTAAGTCCGCTGAACGCGACATCGGTCGGCACGTCGGGCAATACGTCTTGATAATATTTGAATCCTTCCTTGTTCAGAACAATCGACACTAATGCGTCGACAAGCTTTGCGAAGTAGTCGTTCTGGAACGCGACTTTCAAAGCCTTTCCTCCAACGCTTATGCCATCGAGGATTTGTTTTACGATATCGATAATCTGACTTGTTTCGACAGATGCGGTTGCTTCGTCCGACGAAAGCGCGGTGCCCGAACCCGTTGCCGTCCTGATGATATCCATAAGGAATTCGCCGGTAACTTTGATGTTGGGCATTCCGAGTCCGTCAAGCATCAGGTATACATTGCCGTCCGCGACGTAGATACCGATAAGTTCGTCGCCGTCGGATTGTGCGTAAATCGAGATTTGCGCTTTTACGAGCGGCATCGCCTGTTCGATCGCCGCGAAAATATCCGACGAATCGAAGCCTTGTTGTAGTTTGTTGAGAAGCGCCGCAAAGGCGATTTCAAGTTTGACCGACGCGCGGATACCCAGGTTGCCGTTTCCGATTGCGCCGACCGACGATACGTTGGTGAGAACCGTCTTGCCTTCGCTGTCGAGAATGGATCTACCCATCGCCATACCGTTGGTGAACATTGCGCCAAGGTCAAGGTCAAGCGACAAGGTGAGTGCTTCCAGTTTCGGCTCGAACCCGACTATCTTCTTTTTGGGCTTGCCGTTTGCGTCGACGATTTCGTTGCCGTTTTCATCCTTCTCCGTTCCAAAGAGAATTTCGATGAATTCGACGTAATCGTTGATATCGATTGCTTTGACTCGTTCTTCAACGCCCGTGTTGCCGATCTTGATATTTTCGACCGCAACGTTTATGCCCAGAAGTTCTGCGGCTTCCGCGTTGAGTTTAAGCGAAATGTTGCTTTCGCGCTTAAACGTGCCGTTTTCGTCGATATAATATTTATTTGTTTCGGTGTCGAGTGCGTACTTCGTGCCGGTGTAGCCTTCTTCCGCCGTGACGAATTTCTCGCCGAAGTTGACTTCGACAAGCGCTTTCAGGTCAAGCCCGCCCAGGAGTTTTTGAGTATTTTCGTCAAGACCGAGCGCCGCGATTCCCAACAGTTTTTCGATGAACAGCGTGCCGACTTCAACCGCGATGCGGTTGCTGTCAAGGATAAGCGCAGCCGCCGGCGAACCGAATTCGTCGTTTCCTACAACCGTGAAGTTGACTTCGGACGCAAGCGCGGACGAAGATCCGCTGCCGCCAAGCAGTTTTTTAAGGATTTCGACGCCGTTCGAGCCGCCCAGTAAATCACTGAGTCTGAGCCCCGAAATGCGGATATTGTCAAATCCGAGTCCGTCGAGTTTCAGCAGGACGTTGCCGTCTTTGTAGTAAACGCCGATAAGGATTTTTCCGCCGTTTTCGCTGATATTGACGCCGTTTTCAAAGATCTGACCGACGATTTCGATTGCGGCAACCGAGTGGTCGACGTTCGTAAGGTTGAGCGCCAACGCAACGCGAAGCGACAATCTGACTTCCGCGCCGCCTTCGGGCACCGTGAGTTTCAGCCAGTCTTCGCCAAGCGTCACACCCGTAAGCACGCCGAGATTATCGACGAATTTACCGATGTCGAATCCTGTCGTCGCATTGGTGTTTTTATCCATGAATTCCAAGCCAAGATTTACTTCAAGGCTCAGGTCGATTACCGTTTCTTGTGCGACTGTCGCGTTCTTAACTTCGTCGGGCACGATGGACTGTGTTCCGTCAATCAATCCGATATCGATTTTGCCGATGTTAAGGTTGAACCCGACGTGGCCGATTTTAAGCCCGATGCCGATACCGAACGAATTGAAGTCGAAGCCGAATTTCAGTTCTTCGTAAATGCCGTTGACCTTCGTATATCTTGTGGTCAATGCTTCCGCGTATGCCGAATCATAGCCTTCGCAATCCGAAAGAATACCGGCTTCCGAAAGTTTGACATAAGACACGTCTGCTTCCGCCTTTGCAACGCGTTTATACAGCGTCTGACCGCTGAATTTATCTTCGCTGCCATTTGCGATTTCGCCGTATTCGCCGTTTTCAAGCAATACGTACTTCTCGCCGTCGTAAACTTCGCCGTCCGCGAGCGCTACAAAGTCATACGCTTTCTTTACGTAAACTTCGCCGTCCGCGTTTTCGGGGAAGATGGGAGACGCCGTAACGATGGTGACTTCCACGCCGACTGCGCCGAACGCTTCAAGGCTTATCGTGCCTTTGTCAAAGCCGAGCAAGGTTTCAAGCAGCGTTTCGACAAGGCTTGTCGTTGCCTGAACCGCGATACCCGTCGTGTACACGCCGTTGAGTTTGATAAATTCGCCAACCCACAGTTGCAGCATTGCCGCTTCGTAAGGCATGCGTTCATCCGCACTTGCAGACGCGATTGCGCCGAAGAGTTCGGACACGGGCATCGAGAAGATACCGCGACTTGTATTGATATATTTAATATATAACGTACTGTTATACAGATAGATACCGCCTTTGACGGTTCCTCTGGAATCAAGCGACTCGATTGCGAGTTCGACATGTTTCAGAAGTTCCGCAATGTCGATGTTTGCGGTATTGGACAACGCCTTTACAAGTTCCGCAACGTTTGCGCCGACCGTAACTTTTATACGCGCTTCCGCCTCGAATTCGCCGATGCTGACAAGGAGCTTCGCAAGAGCGTTAAGGTCTCTCAGGTCTTTGCCGGTGAACGCGGGGGTGAATTTGTAAATCACATCTTCGATATAAATCGTATTATCAGGGGTTGACGCCTCGGACACACGATACAGTTTGCCGGTGTAGCCGTCGTTTTCAAGCACGGGATAATACGCGCCTTCTTCCGCGACGAATTGATATTTGCCGGAAGCGTTGACGGTTGCGACTTTGTTTACGCTGTCATAGTCGAATCTGACGCCCTTGAACGTTGCAAGTTCGTCTTTGTCGATTTCGTAGTAGTTGCCTTGTTTGTAAAGGGTTATGCCGGTGGCTTCATAGACGAAGTATTTGCCAGTTTTTGCGTTAAGACGGAATTTTGCACCGCCTTTCGTTCTGTCGGTTACAGAGTATTCGCCCGCCTTGAAATCGCCGTTAGCGTCGGTCACAAAGCCTTTTCCGTCTTCTCTGTACTTCTTGTCGGCAGGATAGGTTTCGGTTTCTTCCGGAAGGATCAGGAAGTAAGTCTTTGCCGAATCACTGTCAACGAATTTGTACGTGCCGTTTGCGTTGTCAATCGTGAACGTGCCGTCCGAATTTTTCACGAATTTCGTGCCGACGTAGCCTGTTTCCGCAAGGTAGTACGCGCCACGCTTGAACGTGCCGTTTACATCCTGTGCATAAGACATTGCGCCGGTTTTGGAATATCTTTGACCTTCGTAACCTGCCTTATCTTCGCCTTCTGCAAACTCGACGTATTTCATCGTCGTGCTGGTGCGGTTGGAGACGTCGATAATGTCTGCGACAAAGTCAAGAATACTGTCGTTTGTGCCTTTCGTTCCGGAAAGAGTCAGCCCGAGTTCCATCGAGAGATAAATCTTTTCATCGCCGACGGTTTCGGATACTTCCGGGAATATATTGCCGATAAGGACAAGGTCATGCTCGGCTTCCGTTCCCGGAGCAAGTTCTTTTCTGAACTTGCCGTTTTCGTCAACCTTGAACGTAATGGTGTTGCCTTCGACAATTTTCGTGTATCTCGTGCCGGTGTAAACTTCCGCAACGGGAATTTCGACAAGGGCCGTGCCTTCCTTGAAGTAGCCTTTGACTTCCTGATTGTCAAGAGCTGTCGCGCCCGCTTTCTTCACAAAGTACGGGATAACTTCAATCGCTTCGCCCTGCAAAACAAGGGTTGCGTCAAGTCCCAGACCGATGCTGAAATCGGGGGTTTTCGTCGTGTTCGGATTGTCGAACACAAGGTCGATGCTTATGCCGTTGTCTTTCGTCCAGCCGATGCCGCTGTGTTTGACTTTGACGAAAAGGTTATCTTCCGCGACAGGGTTGCCGTTCGCGTCGTAAACCGTCGTGCCCGCGACGAATCCTGCCGCTTTCACGACGTTTCTCGTCGCTTTGTCGGCGGAATCGTACACCGCAAGATAACTCGTGTGGGTGTACTTCACGAATCTGGCTGCCGCCACCTGTTCTGCGGTAAGCGCGACGTATTCGCTCGCGTCGGAGAGATAATACAACGTCTGAACTTCGCCGCCGGTGTAAACGACGTACTTAGTCGCGTCAACGGCGTCCGCTTTATAAAGTTTTCTGTAAACTTTTGCTTCCGCGTCGAATAAGTATTGTTCGCTGCCCTGTTGCGACTCGAACGCCGCATTGTAACGAACGAAACGTTCTTCGACTTTTTCAGTGTAAAGGACGTCGTCGACCGAAGCTTTGCCGTCCGAAAGTTTTGCATAAGGGCTGCTGAGCGTGAACATTGCTTTCACGTCGTCGCTGAACCCGAACGTGTCGCCGAGAAGTTTCGCGACAACGTTTTCAAGCAATACGTTCATCAGGTTGGGAGCAAGAGCAAGGTCAAGTCCCGTATCGCTGATGCTTGCGCTTGAAAGCAGATTTTGCAAAATCTTGTTGACAAGCACGTAATCGGTTTTCTTGTTATCTTTTTCGCCGTCGCCTTCGCCCGTCGCAAGCGCGCTTGAACCGCTGCCCGACGTCTTTTTGATCTGGTCGATAATGTTTTGAAGCGACGCTTTGAAGTTGTCGCCGCCGACCGCAGAAAGCGAAACGTAAACGTAGCCGTCCTTCAAGCTCACGAAAACTGGGTTGCCGTTAAGGTTGATCTTAATCAACGCGTCAACCATATTAAGGAGCGTGAGCGGATCGTATTTTTCCTCGCCGGCAGTGTATTCCGCGCCGAGTTTGCCCATTATGAGTTCGTAAAGAGCCTGACCTGCGGGCACAAGATACTCCGTCATTTTTTCGGATTTGACGTTAAGTACGACGTCGATACCGATCGAACCGTGCGTGTTTTTGATAATCGCGTCAAGAGATACCGCTTTCAGTATGCTGCCGACGGTTGCCATTGTTGCGTCTTTTTCGAAAGCCGCTGCCGACGCGACGTTGCTAAGGATTGCGTCAAGACTATGCTTGCCGTTTGAGATATCGTAACTCAATTCAACGCCGAATTGTACGCCGAGCGCACTCTTCGTTGTGTCTTCTGTCTTTGTCCAGGTGTTGCCCGAAAGTGTCGTGCCGAAGATATCTTGTTTTTGGGTGCTGAGATTTACCTTATTGACAAGAATACCAAGGTCAAGATACGAGCACGTCGCAACGACCGAAAGCAAAGGTTTGTCTGCGTCTTTCAGGTTCACCGCGACTTCTGCGGAGAGTCCCAGACCATTGATGATTTCGATAATGTCGTCGCCGACCTTGTCGCCGACAAGCGCTTCAAGCAGTCCTTTCACGGTTTCTTCCGCGATCTTCACCTGAATGCTCTTTGACGCAAGTTCCAGAAGGATTTCCACTTCGTTTGGCGTGCTTCCGTCGTCGGAAGCAAGCGCAGCGCCTGTGCCTTCGACTTTTCCGCCAAGGTATTCCACAACGCCGCTGACCGTCTTGCCGAGCAGACTTCCGAGCAGGTCAAAGTTTTCAACCTTGCTTCTTACGGGTGCGCTCTGGCTGAAGAATTGCGTTTCGACGTACAGGCAAGGAATATCTTTCCCCGTTGCGTCTTTTTCGGTTGTGAAGTACAAACCGAGTATGGTCTTTTCTTTGCCGGGGGCTGCGTTTCTCACCTGCAACATAAGGTCGGATTTACCGAATTCTTTCAGGTTAAGGTTCCCCGCGAGCCTTACGCGAAGGTCAAGGTCAAGTTCGCTCTGAATATCGAGATTGAGCGGGAATTCAAGGTCGGTACCCGTTGCCTGCAAAATGCCGGAAATAAGTTTTCCGATGGGGAATTCGCCCTGTTTCAGCCCAAGGTCAACGCCGATTTCGACGTCAAGCGCCATGGTTTCGATTTCGGAAAGCCCTTTGTAGTCGGCTTTGTTAAGGTTTTTAAGTACGTCGCCGTTTGCCGCAAGACCGATCTTCAATCCGCCAAGAGCAATGCCGAGTACCAAGGGGTCGATACCGACGCTGAGTTTCAGAAGGTACGGTTTTTTATCCGTAACTTTCGTATTAAGTTCGATAAAGCTGTTCGTTTCGTTGAGTTTCAGGTCAACGCCGTCGATGTCCGCAACGAGTTGCAGAATCGCGCCCAGCATGTTCTTGCTGAGAGAAATCGTCATGCCCGACGCTTCGTCGTTTCTGTAAATGCTGATTTCTCTGACGATGTTGTTGACGATTGAAAGTATGCCTTCAACGCCGAGATCCGCCGATGCAAGTGCGCCCGTAGACGCGCCGCCCACCATACCCAGGACTTTATCTACGCCGATTTTGAGTTTGGTGTCTTTGATGGTCTTTTCGCCGTCGATATTGATGTAAATCGTGCCTTCCGTGACGTAAATTCCGACAACCGTCTTCGTTGCCGCCCACGGATAGCCGTCGGTGAGCTCAACCGCAAGGTCGCTCTTCGTCAAAAGCGCCTTGACGATTTGCATCGTGTCTTTTGTATCGCCGCTTAAAAGCGCGCCAAGGTTCACGTTGCCGGCGATTCTGAGACCGATTACGTCTTTGAATGCTTCCTGAACGTTGAACTTAATGAGCAACGATTTCAGGAAGTTTGCAAGCGCGCTGGGATCTTTATCGCTGCCGCCGACAATGCCCGAAAGCAAGCCGCCGATCGCCCAGGTGTCTCCGCTCGCCGCCGTCTTGATTGCGCCGATTTCGATGCCCGCTTCCACGTTGACGTATACGGTAAGGTCCGCAATATTCGTTGCGTCCGCTTGGGGAAGGTTTTCGTTTTTCAGACCGTCGATGAACTGTTCAAAGGTTACTCCGTAGTTTTCCTTGAACGTTTTTTCGGAAAGCTGAATGTTGCCGAGTTTGATTGCGACGTTTGCGGCGGTGTTTGCAACTTGCTTATATTCGCCGTCTGCCGCTTCCTGATACGTGCCGTCGACAAGATTGTATCTCTTGCCGGTGTAGGTTTCGTCTGCCGCGATCTTTACGTAATGGACGCCGTGAGGATCGGACTGACCGTTTCTCATGATGAAAATACCGATGCCGATACCGCTGAATTTTGTGCCGCCTGCGACCACGGACACGTCGCCGTCTTCGATCTTACCGATGACGATGGATGCGCCGAGTTCGGGCAGTTTAAGTTCCATTCTCTTGGTTTCGCCCGTGGGGTTGCCGTTTTCGTCAAAGACGTCTTTCATCGTGTAGCCTTGCGTGAAGACTTCGTAAAGAGCGACTTCCTGTTTGGAAGCGTCCACTTTGACGTAGGTGGTAAGACCGCTTGTCTTATTGTACGCGGGAATAAAGCCTTTCGTAAATTCCATCACGTCCTTATCCATATCGAACATGAGAGTGTCCGCACGTTTGAATTCGGATTGATAGTACTTAGGCGCGCTCGCGTATATATCCTTATTAGAAGCGTCGATGAGCGTGAAGTTTCTGCCGGAGTTTGCAAACTCTTTCAAAGTTCCGTCGGCGTTCTTTTCAAAGTATTTTTCGTCGATACCCGTAGCATTGTCTTTCAATACGTAGAAGAAACTGCCTTCTTTCGCTTTTACGAAGAAGTCGCCCTCGCCGTAATCGTTATTAAGCGTGAATTCGCCGTTCTCGTAAACGTATTTATCGACGTTTCTCTGATACAGGTCTTTTTGTCCGACGGGATTTGCCAAAGGATATGCGTTTTGCAAAATCGTATAATCGGTGTTCGCGTCGTAAGCGTAGTATTTATAGCTCGTTGCGCCCGCATTGTATTCGATATAATCGTTCATATCGCCGACAAGCACGCCGACAAGAAGCTTCATAACGCCCGTCATTACCTGAATCTGCAAGCCTTTGTTGCCAAGGAGAATTACGGGGTTGAGTTCGGACAAGTCGATATCCGCAGACGCCGTGCCGTCGCCCTTGTTAATAAGCCCTTCAAGGAGCCCGATAAGGTCGAATTTCAACGCGACGGGCTGAATAATCGTGCCGTCGTCCGTTTTGAGATACAGCGTCGTGGTTTTCTGGTCATAGTAAAGACCAAGGAAAACTTTTTTGTTCGATTTTTTCCTGATTTCGATGAGAATACGGGAGTCGTTCTGGTCGGGCTTGCTGGAAATGTCTATATCCGCAACGATGTTGAAGGTCAAACCGCCCTTGATTTCGTCTTTGATGTCGATTGTCGTGCCAAGCGCGAAGTTCGCGACAAGCGCGCCCAGCAAGTCTTCAAGAACGTAAGTTTCGTCGTCAAGCGCGACGTCGATTTCCGCGCCGAGTCCGAGATATACGTTGCCGCCGTTCAAAAGATCCTGATATTTGTCTTCCAGAATATTACGTTCGCCAAGTGCGGCAAGGTTGCGCTGACCGACCGTAAGCACGATGTGTCCGAGACCGAGTCCGAGACCGAGCGCCGCATTGTCGCCCTGCTGAATGCCTACGTTTGCTTTCAGCCAGAGTTTCGACAGGTTAAGTCCGTCGTATTCCAGAGAAATCGCGGTGCCGCTGTTTGAGAAATTAAGCCCTTTCACGATTTCCGTATCGACGCCCAGACCGTTAAGAAGCGCGGTGATAAGCGTATCCGCAATCGCAACTTCCAGTCTGTCGCGGTTTACGGAAATGCAGTTGATGTTTGCAAGAAGCAATCCTACGATATCGAACTTCGCCTTTTCTTCGGTTGCGGGAGCGTCGCCGCCTTCACCTTCGGTTGTATCGCCTTCGCCCGATGCGAGTGCGCTGCCGGTGCCCGAAACGTCTTTGCCGAAAAGTTTGAAGTTTCCGCCAAGGGCTTCCAAAATATTGATTTTATAATTTCTGAATTCGCCGTCGCTGCTGTTGAGATAAAGCATGCCGTCTTCAAGCAGCAATACGGCTGTTTTTGCGTTTTGTCCTTCGCCCGTCGTAATGTCGATGCGTGCGTCGACTGCGCCGAGGATCTTTGCAACGTCCGCGCCGTTCTTAATCGCGTTTACAAGCGCCATTACGTTGGCGTTGGCGTTGATTTTAAGGTTGAATTTCGCGTTGACTCTGTCGGGAGACTGCACTTTCAACGCAAGATTGTACAAAAGCTTTCCGAGTGCGGAAAGGTCAAGTACGCTGTTTTCTCTGATGTTGAATTCAAGTTCGAGTTCCAGCCCGACACTTACCCACAGGTCAAAGTCGAATTCGCCGTCTTTGTAGGTTAATTTACCGGCGTTGATATATTCGCCACCTTCTTCGGCGCTCTTGAATTCCTTGCCTTTGAGATATCCGTCAAGCGAAGGATCGGGGTTGCCGTAGTTAAGGAACAAACCGACGTTCGCGCCGAGAATTTGTCCGCGTTCTTCGGTCGCCATATTGACGGCGACGTCGATTTTCCAGCCTTCTTCGCCCTGAGGATAATCTTCACGGGTTTGGTAAATTTTAAGGTCAAGTTGGTCAATGGGAAGTTTCATTCCGAGTTTGCCCATAAGACCTGCGATTACGTCTTTCGTAAGGCTTGCGGAAATGCTTTCCACCGTGAGCGGAGTCGAGTCGCCTTTGACGATATTCAAGCAGCCGATAAGCGCCATGATGTCAAGGCTTGCCGTTTCTTCGACAGCAGCCGAATCTTCGTCGCCCGCCGCAAGACCGTAGTGCGTCACGACAAGTTCGCCGTTATCCATTGCGGTTTGAACCGCTTCGATAAGCCCTGCGTTAATGACGTCGCCCGATGCCGCGCCCGAACCTTTGCCGCCGATAATTTCCATTATGCTGGGGATTTCGGGGATTTTCGCCGCGATAAGGTCTTTCAAAATCTGATTAAGGTTGATATCGGGGATCATCGCTTTGCCGCCGCCGAGTCCGGACATATCGGCATAAAGCGCGTTGTCCGCGCCGATGTAGTAAAGACCGAGATAGGTCCTATCGTTGCCTTTCTTATCTTTTCCGTTCAGTTCGATGACTGCACGGGTTTTCTTGTTATCTTTAAGGTTGATTTCCGCACGCAATTTGAGATGGAGGCTGATTTGGAGCGGTTCGAGAATCTGAATAGCATCGGATTTTTTATAAATTTCCGTGCCGGTAATGCCTTCAAGGGCTTTGGCAATCGCGCCGCCAACGGCGCCGTCGATGTTTTCGATGCTGTACTCTTGTTTTGCAATGTCGAGATTTATGTTAAGGTCGGCACTGAGCGTCGTGAAGCTGTAATTCTTCCTGTCCGTTTTGACAAGTTCGGGCATGGAATTTTTGACTTCGTTTGCGAAATCCGCCGATTTGGAAAGCCCGCCTATGCCAAGTTCCATCGTCTTGTCGACGCCGCCTTTCGTGCTGACGACGTTCAATGCAAGTTTCTGGAAACGGTTGTTGCTGATATTCGCGACAAGCGCCGTGTTAAGCGTCTTTTTGCCCGACAAAATATCGCCGACAAGGAAGTTGACGACGCCTTTGATAATGTCGGATTGTCCGCCCAGCAAGCCGTTGACGACGTTGCCGACTTGTTCAAGCAAGGTCTTATTCGTGAAAATCGCGTTGAGTTTCGTGGGCATCACGAGATCGACCGAACCGTCGGCGTTCGTTACAGAGTAACTGCCGCTTTCGGAAATAAGGGAAAGCAAGATATTGAACAGCGTGAGTTTATCGTCGCTGTCCGTGCCCAAAATGGTGGAAATAAGGTTTTTAACGCCTGCGTCGTTAATTAGGCTGCCAAGGTCGTAATCCGTCAACACTTCTTCGATTTTCAGTTGGTTGAGAATATCCTTGAAAAGCCCCACTACGTATGCGATATCCGAATCGGACACGTAGTAACGATGCACCGCCTTGCCCGTTTCATAGTCGTTGAAGTCGATATACATATCGCCGCCCTTTGCGTAAATGCCAAGGACAACCGTCGTAAGGTCGGCGCTTTCTTTCAGCACTTCAAAGGTCATTACGCTTTCGTTGACGGGATATTGTTTGTCATCGCGTCCGCCGAGAGTGTCGATGGAACCTTTGACTTTGACGGTGTATTTATCCGTCTTGCCTTCCTTTTCGACGTAAACGTACGGTGCGAACGAGAACGTTATGTACCTTGAGTTCGGCTCGACCGTCTTTGCGTTGATAATCGAGGTCAGCAACAGTTGTCGTGCCGCGTTACCGGACAATGCCGTCTTTACCGTTTCGGTCTGCTGTTGCGAACCGGTGTCGGGCTTAACGAACTGATTGAGGTTGGAATCCCCGCTCGTCGTTTGCCCACAACCTACGAGAAGAATCAGCGCAAGGGCGAGCACCGCCGCAAGCACCAACGCTTTCTTGTAAATCGAGTTGCGTTTCATAATAGCCTCCTTATGCGCATACATATGCGTGCGTGAAACGTGGCCTGCACAATTTCACATTTATAGATAATTATATTCTACAAGAAAAAATGCCTGCCGTCAATACAATGTTGTTACTTTTTTCTACGAAAAATACCGAAAATCTTCCAAAAATTTTCCGACCACAATATGTTGTGTTTTCCGAGCGTTAAAAACCGCAAACGAAACCAAAATAATTTGCGACAGTTGTAAAAAACGCCAAATTTCGTCGCAAAAACCAACAAAAACAAAAATTCCGTACGCATTTTATGCAATTCCGCGCAACGCACTTTATGTCATTGCAAAACGCCCTATACTCGATTCCTTCCGTGCAACACACTTTATGTCATTGCGAGCGTAAAAACGGGGTCCCCGCGGGGTACTGTGTACCCGTGGGGAAAAGGCGCAAACAAGCATAAGAGTGAGCGTTATCGCCCCCGATAACGTGATTTCAAAAGCACAGTTTGCGCCGTGAAGCGCAATATTGTGTCATATTGTCAGTCTTATTGACACATTTTACGGCAAAAATAAGCCCAATCCGTGTCAACGGGACACTTTTCGGGCATTTTTCAATTATTCGGCAATCAAATTCTTATTTGTAGCCGAGTGCCTTTCTTACTTCCGTATCGTCGAAAAAGTAGTTTTCGTACAGGTCTTTTTTGTAAAGCGTCTTTATGTCGGTCTTTGCGGTCAACCCCGCCTTTTTGAGCGACGATTTTGCTCTTAACGCAAGCACCCACCACAATTCTTCGGGGAATTCGTAAACCTTTACGTCGGGATACTTTTCGTTCAGCATCGCCTTGAACTTCGCGTTTTTGTCGCAAAGCGGATATATCACGCCGTTTTTGCCGTTCAATATTACGCTTAAAACGCTCTCAGCCGCGCTTTCGTCGCCGATTTCGGGATATCCCCCGTCAAAAGTCAGATAAAAATTCCTGAATTTCAGCGCAGGTACGCCGCCGATTGTAAATATTTCTTTCGGAACCGGATACGCCAAAGGAATTTCCGCAACCGACACCGTTATTTTGTCCGAAAAAGCAAGGATTGCGTTTTCGCAATCGGTCTGATTTTTCACAAACGGATGTTTTTCAAGATTTTGACTGGGATTGCGCCTGTTGAAGTAACAAATCGCGCTCGCAACGTAAACCGCGCGCTTCACGCCGCTTTCGACGGCTTTTTCGACAACGGTTTTCAGATTATCCTTGTTTTCGCCGAAATACGCGACGGCGTCGATTTTGTCGAAACTAAGTTCGTCGCCGGGCGTTGCGACTTTCGGCGTTATTCCTGCTTTTTCGACGTTTTCCGAAAAGTTATCGGGCAGTTGATTTTCATAAACGAATAAAATATTTTCCATTTCAGCCTTTTTTGAATTTTTTGATTTTGTCGGGTTTCAGGTTTTTTTCGGCGGAGTCTTCGCGCATTACGTCGTGATAATCGTTTGCGGATATGACGTATTCTTCGTACGGCAAAAACTCTTCCTTATAAAAGAAATTGTGATAATCGGATTTTTTCACGCTTTCAAAATACTTCCACGGAGCGGGCGTCATACATTCGCCGCACCAGTATCCGCCGCAAAGCACGCCGTACGGCGTCATTTTGAAGGTATGGCCGTTTGCACATTCCCACAGCGTTTTGCGCTTGAAATCCACGCCACGGGTACTCACGTCAAAACATTTTCCGCCGCGCGCCGCCGCATAAGTTTTCAGGTCGTTTTCGGTAAGATACAGCGAGTTTTCGCTCTCGTAAAATCCGGGCGGATCGCCGCCTTCCGTTTGGGTTATCGAAACATCCGAAATTTTCAAAGGAAGTTCCCTTATTTTGTCGTATCCGCCGTAAAAAACGTTAACTCTGTCGTTCATTCCGTTTTCCTGCCAATAATACGGCGAATTTGTCATAATCGACAGTTTTGACACGATAAACTTCTTAATAAGCGGTGATAAAGTGCCGAATATGCGATTTGAGTTTTTTACCAAGTTTTCGGTGATATATCTTTCGACGCTGACTTTTTCAATACCGAAGGCGTCTTGCAAAACACGCCCGTCCTTTATCCACGCGCCGAATCCGCACCGTTTTACAAACCATCTCGGCTCGGCAATTTTGTCGACGTTGAGTTTAAGCTTTCCCGCAATATTCGCGACGAAATCGCGATATGTTTCGCGCTCGCCGCAGCCGACGTCGTAAATCGCGTTTTCTTTCACTTTCTTTTCGTTTTCGTCAATGCTTACGACAAGCCTGAATATCACTTCCGACAGTTCTTCCGCCGTGATAAACTCTGCGGGCGCGTCAAGCGGATTTTTGAAAATCATCGCGCCGTCAAGCATGCGTTTTACAAAAGTTTCGTCCGCGACGGGGGCGGTACGGAGCACGTAAAAACCTTTTATCCCGCTTTCGACAAGGTATCTTTCGCCGCGAAGTTTCGACACGCTCGCAAGGTCGTAATACGCCGGCATTGCGGGGTGTCCGACCGCCGCGTACGGCCGTTTCATCGTTCTTCCGCCGTATATGCCCGTTGTCGACAGCTCGATAATCTTTGCGTCCGAGCCCGTTTCGATAACGGCGTCGACAAAGTTTTTCGTATAAAAATAATTGACCTTTTCCGCAAAATCGGGAAAATGCTCGCTTTCGGGCATGCCGACGAAATCAAGGTTCAATATATAATCGGCTGCCGCGACAAGTTCCTTCGCTTCCTGAAAATCAAGCGGCGAGAAATCGCTGACAATGACGTTTTCGCCGTAATTTCGGATAAGTGCGTCGACGCGGTCGCTTTCACGCACGCGTACGGGCGCAATCACGCGCATATTTCCGTCTTTTATAAGTTTTTCGGCGACGAGATACGCAAGGCTCGTATGCATACCCGTCACAAGCGCAGTTTTCCTCATAGGGATATTTTACCACATCGCGCGATGCCTTTCAACCGTTGTCGCAAAATTCCGCAAAAAAGAAGCGCGGATTTTCCAAACAAAAAACCCGTCCGAAGACGGGTTTCGATTTTGAAACGAAAATTAACGTTTGCTGAACTGCGGAGCCTTTCTTGCTTTTTTAAGGCCGTATTTCTTACGTTCTTTCGCACGCGGATCACGAGTAAGGTAACCTTCCTTTTTAAGCGCGCTGCGAAGTTCGGGTTCTGCAACGATAAGAGCGCGGGCGATGCCGTGACGGATTGCGCCTGCCTGACCGGTGTAGCCGCCGCCGCACACGTTTACGAAAACGTCGTATTTGTCAAGCGTGTTCGTGAGAACAAGGGGTTGACGGACGATAAGTTTCATCGTGTCCTGCGGGAAGTATTCGGTAATATCGCGTTTATTGATTACGATTGCGCCTTCTCCTCCGGGGATAAGACGAACGCGGGCGATGGCCTTTTTACGACGGCCGGTGCCCCAATATTGAACTTTTTTCTTTGCGGTTTTTTTAGTTGCCATAATTACACCTCATTAGAACTTCAACTCAACGGGCTGTTGTGCCTGATGATTATGCTCGTTGCCGGCATACACGTGGAGTTTTTTAATCATCGTACGGCCGATAGCGTTTTTGGGAAGCATACCCTTGACGGCTTTGTATACGACGAATTCGGGTTTTTCGGCCATAAGTTTCTTGTATTGAACTTCTTTGAGACCGCCGATGTAACCCGTATGATAACGGTAGTATTTCTTTTCAAGTTTTTTACCGGTGAGGCGAACCTTATCGGCATTGATGATAATGACGTAATCGCCCGTATCGACGTTGGGAGTGAACGTGGGTTTATTTTTACCGCAAAGAACCATCGCGACCTGACTTGCAAGACGACCGAGAACCATATCGGTAGCGTCGACCACATACCACTTTCTTTCGACTTCCGCGGGCTTTGCCATATAAGTTTTCATAATGGTAAAGACCTCCTAACAATTAAAATGTAAGCGTTTTGGGCGTACAATAATTACAAGGGGCTAACTTTATAACCAATGTACAATCCTAAATTTGACTTATATATAATATCCAAGAAAAAAATTGTTGTCAAGCATAAAACGTCATTTTTGACGTCAAAAGATTGTTTTTTCGGCGAATTTAACGTTTTCCGGCCGAAATTATTTGTATTTCACCGAATAAAGCGTGAGCCCTTTTGCGGGAAGAGTTTTTCCCGCGCGCACCCTGTCGCCGGATTTTATTATGTCTTCGACGTCGTTTGCGGCGATTTTTCCTTTGCCGACGTCAACGAGCGTGCCTGCGATAATCCGCACCATATTGTACAAAAATCCGTTGCCCGTAACTCTGATTTCGACGTCTTCGCCGTTTTTTATTATTTCGACTTTTTCAACCGTCCTTACCGTGTCCTTTACGCTGCTTCCCGACGCCTCGAAACACCTGAAATCGTGCGTGCCTTCGATAAACCGCGCGGCTTTTTCCATTTCCGCAAAATCAATGGGGACGCATATGTTTTCCGCCGTGGCGTTTTTCAGCGGATTGAGATGCGGCGACAGATAAAGTTTATAAACGTACGTCTTTTCTTTTGCCTGAAACCTTGCGTGAAAATCGGGAGATACTTCCTCGCAACTCAAAACCCTGACGTCTTCGGGGAGCATAGTGTTTATTGCAAAAGGAATTTTTTCGGCAGGAATCGACGTTTCCGCGTCGAAGTGCGCGACTTGTCCGAGAGCATGCACCCCGGCGTCCGTCCTGCCGCTGCCCGTAACGGCGGTTTTTAAGCCGAACAGTTTTGAAAACGCGTTTTCCAGCACGCTCTGAACGCTCGTTCCGTTTTTCTGAGTCTGCCAGCCGCAGTAATTCGTGCCGAGATACGATACGGTGATTTTATAGCGTTTCATCAGAACAATCCCCCGAAAACGTACTTGTCGACAATGACCAGCGCAAGGTATCCGCCGACGACAAGTATGCCGACGATATCCGAGCATTTAATTTTCTGCACCTTGTATTTCGTGCGGTTTTCGGTTGCGTTGTAACACCTTGCGTCCAGCGCGAACGCAAGCTCGTCGGCACGCCTGAACGCGTTGACGAAAAGCGGAATAAGCACGGGCAAAAGTGCCTTCGCGCGCTGATGCAGATGCCCCGTGTCGAACGTCGCGCCCCTTGCCTTCTGCGCGTTCATAATCTTTTGCGTTTCTTCCATAAGAGTCGGGATAAACCTTAACGCAATCGACATGATTACGGCGATATCGTGCACGGGAATTTTGACGTATTTCAGTGGCGTCATAAGGCTTTCAAGCCCGTCCGTAAGTTCCGTAGGAGTTGTCGTAAGAGTAAGGAAAGTTGTGCCGATAATCAAAAAAGTGAGCCTTAAAGCCATCATTATGGCATAATTAAGTCCGTAATCGGTAATTGTGAATATCCACCAGTGCGCGATAATTTTGCCCGTCTTCACGAAAAACAGGTTGAGCAACGCGGTGATTACAAGTATCACCGTAATGCGCTTCACCGATTTCAGAATCTTCGTGATCGGCACTTTCGAAACAAGCGAAAACGCCAGAATAAATATGAGCGTTACGGCGTATCCGAAGTAACTCGAAATAAAGAAAATCGCCGCGATATATAAAACCATCAGAAGAATTTTGACGCGGGCGTCCATGCGGTGCACGACGGAATCGGAGGGATAATATTGTCCGAAAGTCAGATCTTTCATCTTTTCTCCCTCCATTTTACGACGGCTTCCACAAAGTCGTTTGCCGTAACGATGTCGTCCGAAAGTTCGACGCCGCGCGCTTTCAGTTCGTTTTTGAGTTTTATCGCGGTCGGAATATCCAGCCCGATTTCTTCAAGTTCTTCCGCGCGTTTGAAAAGTTCTTTCGGCGTGCCGTGAAAACGCAATTTTCCGTGTTCGAGCACGGCGATTTTGTTTGCGACCTCACTTATTTCGTCCATATTGTGCGACACCATTATTATGGTTTTTACGGTGGTTTCTTTCAATTTCGCGATAAGGTCGAACATTTCGATGCGACCGACGGGATCGAGCCCTGCCGTAGGCTCGTCCAGAACGAGAATTTGCGGGCGCATTGCGATAACGCCGGCGATTGCGACGCGGCGTTTTTGTCCGCCCGACAGTTCAAACGGCGAACGTTCTTTGAATTGTTCGTAATCGAGCCCCACCGTTTCGACGGCTTCTTTCACCCTTTCGGCGATTTCGTCCTTTTTGAGCCCCAGGTTTTTCGGGCCGAACGACACGTCTTTTTCCACGGTTTCGTCAAAAAGTTGATATTCGGGATACTGGAAAACCATGCCGACTTCCGCGCGGAGTTTTTTGAGGTCCGGCTTGTTGTGCAACTCGATCCCATCAACGGTGATTTTGCCCGACGTGAGTTTTATAAGCCCGTTAAGGTGCTGAATGAAAGTGGATTTTCCGCTGCCCGTCGCGCCGATGATTCCCAAAAAATCGCCGTCTTCGACCGTGAGCGAAATATTGTCAAGCGCCTTATGCTCGAACGGGGTTTTGGGGGAATATACGTATGATAGATTTTCAATTACTATCGACATATCGCGTCAATCAGATCAGCCGCGTGCAACACATCGGCTTCTCCGACAGCCCCCCTTTCTTTCAGTTTGACGTAAATTTGGTTTATCAACGGAAGAGTGAGTTTATATTGCGAAACGTCCTGCTTAAACAGTTCTTTTGGCGAATCTTCAAAAACTTTGCTGCCGTCTTTCATGACGATTACCCTGTCGCAATCCACGATTTCGTCCATGTGATGGGTGATATGCACGACGGTAATTCCTTCTTCCTTGTTGAGTTTTTTTACGACGTTCATGACGTCGCGGCGACCTGCGGGATCCAGCATCGACGTGGATTCGTCAAGCACGATAACGCGCGGTTTCATTGCAAGAATCCCCGCAATCGCGATACGCTGTTTTTGTCCGCCGCTCATGTTGTGCGGCGTCGCGCGGCGATATTCCAGCATGTTTACGGCGGTCAGCGCGTCGGTGATGCGACGGCCGATTTCTTCACGCGGGACTCCCAGGTTTTCGGGACCGAAAGCCACATCGTCTTCAACGATGCTCGCCACCATCTGGTTGTCGGGATTCTGAAACACGACGCCGACGTTTTTCCTGATTTCGTAAATATCTTTGTCGTCTTTCGTGTTATGACCGAAAACGAAAACGTTACCCGAACGCGGCAGAAGAAGCCCGTTAAGGTGCTTCGCAAGCGTGGATTTTCCGCTGCCGTTTGCGCCGACCAATGCCAAAAACTCCCCTTCGTTTACCGAATAGGAGACGTTTTTCAAAGCGTCGACGGGCTTCGAGTCGTACGACTTATAGCGATAGCTTACGTTTTCGACCTTAATGATTTCCATAAAACCTCAATCGGAAATATTGTAGCATAACGCGGCGATTTTGGCAAAGATATTGACGGCAATAAAAAATATTGTATAAATACAATGGTTTGTGTAACGAATAAGGTTGACAATTTAAGAGCGAAATTTTATAATTACGCTTGCATAATTAATTTATTTATCTATATATCGTAAAATTTATACGTTATAAACAAACGGAGGTTCAAATGAGTACAAAAATGACCATTGACGGTAACACCGCGGCCGCTCATATCGCTTACGCTTTAAGCGAAGTTGCCGCAATCTACCCCATCACGCCGTCCTCGCCTATGGCAGAAAACGCCGACGAGTGGGCAACTGCGGGCAGAAAAAACATTTTCGGTCAGAAGGTTCGCATCGCCGAGATGCAATCCGAAGCGGGCGCAGCGGGCGCCGTACACGGCAGTCTTTCGGCAGGCGCGCTGACCACCACTTTCACGGCAAGCCAAGGCTTACTGTTGATGATTCCCAATATGTACAAAATCGCCGGCGAATTATTGCCCTCGGTTTTCCACGTAAGCGCACGTGCGCTTGCTTATCACGCGCTTAACATTTTCGGCGACCACAGCGACGTTATGGCGTGCCGTCAGACTGGCTTTGCAATGCTTGCAAGTTGCAGCGTTCAGGAAGTCATGGATCTGGCTCTCGTCGCACACCTTGCAACCCTTCGCGCAAGCGTACCTTTCCTTCACTTCTTCGACGGCTTCCGCACCTCGCACGAAGTTTCGAAAATCGAAATGATCGACTACGAAGACATCAAGAAAATCGTCGATATGAAGGATATCGAAAATTTCAAGAAACGCGCTCTGAACCCCGAGCATCCGCAACTTAACGGCACCGCTCAGAACCCCGATATTTACTTCCAGGGACGCGAAGCCGGCAACAAATACTACGACGCCGTTCCCGAAATCGTGGAAGAAATGATGAAAAAAGTTGAGGGTATCACCGGCCGTAAATACAACCTGTTCGATTACTACGGCGCAAAAGACGCCGAAAAGGTCATCGTCATTATGGGCAGCGGCGCGGAAGCAGCCGAAGAAACCGTCGATTACCTTAACGCGAAAGGACAAAAAGTCGGTCTTATCAAAGTTCGTCTTTACCGCCCGTTCCGCGCGGACAAACTCGTTGCGGCACTTCCCAAAACCTGCAAATACATCTCCGTCATGGACAGGACGAAAGAAAGCGGCAGCCTTGGCGAGCCTTTGTACCTCGACGTCGTCGCGGCACTTGCGGAACAAGGCGTTACCGGCGTGAAAGTTCTCGGCGGTCGTTATGGCCTGGGCAGCAAGGAATTCAATCCTTCGATGATCAACGCCATCTATGAAAATATGGGCGGCGAAAACAAAAACCACTTCACGGTCGGTATCAACGACGACGTGACTCATTCTTCGCTGAAAGTCGTTGAAAAAATCGACGCTTCCCCGAAGGACGCAATCCGTTGCAAGTTCTACGGACTCGGCTCCGACGGCACGGTCGGCAGCAACAAAAACAGCATCAAGATTATCGGTAACTACACCGAAAAATACGCTCAGGCATACTTCGCATACGACAGCAAAAAGTCGGGCGGTCTGACGGTATCGCACCTGCGTTTCGGCGACACTCCCATCAAATCGTCCTATCTTATCGACACGGCGGATTTCGTGGCTTGCCACAATCCTTCCTACGTCACGAAGTACGATATGGTCAGCGACCTTAAAGACGGCGGCACCTTCCTGCTGAACAGCATCTGGAAGCCCGAAGAAATGGACGCTATGCTCCCCGCCGAAATGAAGCGCACCATCGCAAGAAAACACATTAAGTTCTATACCATCGACGCAATCGACATCGTCACCAAAATCGGTCTCGGCAACCGTATCAGCACCACGATGCAGTCGGCGTTCTTCTATCTTGCAGGCGTCATGCCCTATGAAGAAGCCAACAAACATATGAAAGAATTCGTCGTCAAGTCTTTCAGCAAGAAAGGCGAAGCGGTCGTTAACATGAACTTTGCGGCAATCGACGACGCGGTCTCCGGACTTGTCGAGGTTAAATATCCCGAAAGTTGGAAAGACGCAACCACCGGCGCGGAAGTCAAACCCGTCACCGATGATCCTTACTACAAGGCTTTTGTCGAACCTATGCTCGCACAAAAAGGCGACAGCCTTCCCGTTTCCGAAATCGAAGCCGACGGCCACGTTCCCACCGCAACCACTCGTTTTGAAAAACGCGGCGTTGCAGTCAACGTCCCTTCCTGGATCAGCGAAAACTGCATCCAGTGCAACCAGTGCGCGTTCGTTTGCCCGCATGCGGCAATCCGCCCTGTGCTTCAACCCGCGGAAGTTCTTGAAAACGCTCCCGAAACCTTCGTTACGAAGGACGCGACAGGCTTTAAGGGCTTCAAATACAGAATGCAGGTTTCCGCCCTTGACTGTACCGGTTGCGGAAGCTGCGCGAACGTTTGCCCCGCAAAGGTAAAAGCCCTTACCATGATCCCCTTGGAAGACGCTTTGAAGAACGGCGAAGAAAAGAACTGGGATTACTCGGTCGATCTTCCCGACACCCCCGCGGACTTCAACGTCAACACCGTCAAAGGCAGCCAGTTCAAACAACCTTTGTTTGAGTTCTCGGGCGCATGCGCAGGCTGCGGCGAAACTCCTTATATCAAGGTCATCACCCAACTCTTCGGCGACAGAATGGTCATCGCAAACGCAACGGGTTGCTCGTCAATCTACGGCGGAAGCGCGCCTACCTGCCCGTATTCGAAGAACAAGAAAGGTCACGGCCCCGCTTGGTCGAACAGCTTGTTTGAAGACAATGCGGAATTCGGCTACGGCATCAACCTTGCTTACAAATACAGACGTAACGAACTGAAAGACCTCGTTGCACAACTCGCCCTCGTCCTTAAAGACAACGCGGATTGCAAGGAAGCCTGCGACAACTGGATCAACAATATGAACGACGCCGAAGGCAGCAAACGCACCGCGGCGGAACTCGTGAAAGTCATCTCCGCGCAAAAAGGCGCAAGCGCAGACGCGGACGCTCTTATCGAAGAAATCCTTAAACGCGAAGATTGCCTTATCAAGAAATCCGTATGGATCTTCGGCGGCGACGGCTGGGCATACGACATCGGCTACGGCGGACTCGACCACGTTATCGCGTCGGGCGAAGACGTGAATATCCTCGTTCTCGACACCGAAGTTTACAGCAACACCGGCGGACAGGCAAGTAAATCCACCCCGACTGGCTCGGTCGCAAAATTCGCGGCAGGCGGCAAACTCACAAAGAAGAAAGACCTTGGCAAAATCGCCATGACTTACGAATACGTTTACGTCGCAGAATGCTCCATGGGCGCGGACAAAGCGCAATTCGTCAAGGCAATTTCCGAGGCAGAAGCGTATCACGGACCTTCCCTTATCATTTGCTACGCGCCGTGCATCAACCACGGTATCAATATGAGCAAATCGCAGAACGAGGAAAAACTTGCGGTTGAAAGCGGATATTGGCAGCTTTATCGCTACAACCCCTCGCTCATCGAAAAAGGACAAAATCCGTTCAGCCTCGACAGCAAGAAACCGACCGGCGATTATCAGGCGTTCCTTATGGGCGAAAACCGCTATGCACAGCTTGCAAAGGCGAAACCCGAAGTCGCGAAAGAACTCTTCGCAAGGAACGAAAAAGAAGCTCGTATCCGCTACGAAGAATACAGCGAAATGGCAAAACACGAATAATTGCATTAAAAAGAACCCTCGCTTGTGCGAGGGTTTTTTATTGCGTTTTTGTGCGAAACATATGCACTAATTTTACATCATTTAGACACTGTGGCATTGTCATTGCGAAGCGTCGCTATGCGATGCTGTGGCAATCTCCCGGAAGGGAACCGCTTTTAACGGAGCAACGTGCGTGAATTATTGAAGTTTTCCTGCACTGCTTTGAACGCATCGGACAATCGTTTCCCGTCGACGAAACAGTGGCTCACTGTAATGTTCAGCGTCATAACGTACCGTCCGTTTTCTTCGCGGTATTTATCCCAACCGATTCTCGGGCACGACGACGACTCGATATTATTGTCGGGCAACGGGTGCATAAGACTTTCAACCGAAATCCACGGCAGACACGTCATATAATAATCGTCGTAATCCGAGGAGTCGTTGTATTCTGCCGTAAACGTCGTTTGTTTCTTTTTCTCATCGATAATGCGGCGGGTGGTGTCGTAAAACTCCTTATAATCGTTCGTCATCTTAAAGCCGGCATTGACAAACTTTCCGCTATCGGTCATAACGGTGAAGGTCGGATTGATTACGTCGTAAAGGCGGATTTCGTTTTTGACTTCGCGCATACGCATTTCCGGCACGGAATTCAACGCCGTCGTCAGAAGAAACAGCACGTTTGCAAAGAAACTCGTGCCGCATTCCTTCGACGTTTTCACTACTTCCGTGACGTCGACTTTGACGTTCATTCCGTAACACGGATTTGAAAACTTTCTGAACCAATCGTATTGCGACGGATTGTCGAGTTCGTAACTTTTAAAAACTTTATACATATTCCTTAATTGCATAAACGCCGCTTTATCGCGGCGTTTTGTATTGTTATCTTACTCTTATGCGGGTTGCGGGGACGTTTCCTTCCAGAATATCGCGGATTGAAAACTTGCTGTTGGCAATGATGACTTCCGTGCCTTTTTCGACGGGGGCTTTGATGTATTCCAGCTTCGCGCCCGCTCCGTTTGCGCCCTTTCTGGACGCGCCGTGGCAGAACTTTCTGTACTCTTCGATGTTTTTCAAAAGCTCTTCCGTGTTCTTCCCGTTGATTTCTCTGACAAGGGAATTTTCGTCGGAAATATCGGTGTAAATGCCGTTGACGCTTGTCAGAATCAGCAAACGTTTGGCGTTGACAAGACACGCGATCTGACTTGCGGTTTCGTCGTTATCGACGCATTCCACCGCTCTTTTCTTTTCGTTCATAAGCGCGCGGATTTCCATTTTGCGGTTTTCCTCGTAGCACACGGCGTCGTTGTAATTTATGATGGGAATCGCGTCTTCTTCGGGACAACGCAAAAGCACTTTTTTAAGATATTCTCTTTTTTCGGCGTCGTTGAAGTGTTGGTGCTCCACAAGAATCTGGCGCAAGCTGAAACGGCTGTCAACGAACTGACGATACCACCCCATAAGCACGGATTGACCTTGCGCGGAATAGTCGGTTTTGTTGTCTTCGTCGCTGCCGGTAAGTTCCCGTCCGGTGCGCTTGATGAAGTCGAGCCTGCCGATTTCCGTCGCGCCCGACGTAACCCATATGATACCGGGGCGAAGTTCGCGTGAAATGCGCGCGATTGTCGAGTAATTTATGTCGCCGTACGCCTTATCGATAAGCGCAAGGCTTCCCACCTTGCCGACAAGGTCGATGTCGAATTTTGCCATTTTATCCTCCGTAATACGAGGTTATTTCTTTCAAAATAACTTCTGTCAAATCTTTCTTTCTGACGGCGTCGGCGTTCACGTACACGTCGTAGCCGTATTTATATTTGTATCTGCTGTGATTTGCGACGTCTTTCAATATTTTTACGCCGTGCTTTTGAAGAGTCGTGAAACTTTCGCCCAAAAAAACGATAAGCGCAGTGTCTTCCAGCGCCTTTATATGCGTGAGTTTCAGGTCGGTGAAGTCCGCCGCCGCAACCATGCTTTCAAATTCCACGGCGTCCTTTACGGCGATGTTGACGTACTTTTCGTAAAGTTTGTTGCCGCCTTCCTTTAAGACGACTTCCTTCGACGCGCGGTTTGCGTAATATAAGGTAAGATCGGGAATGGATAAATAATACAGCGAAAGACAGTCGGCAAGTTCCCTTGCGACGTTTTCGGTCAGTTTATTGTCAAATCCGGTGATTAAAATATTCCTTTTCATACCTTTATGATATTATAACCGCAATTTTCACTTTTCGCAACTAAATCAAGCGGCGCATTGTTTTTCGCACGAAAATGCCATTTCGCCCGTGTGCGACACCGTGAGAACGACGTTTCCGCACTTGTCGGTGCGGTGGATTTTTTGTATGCCGTTTGCTTTAAGGCGGTCAAGCGCTTCCTGTTCGGGATGACCGTAAGAGTTCCCGTCGCCGACCGAAATCACGGCGTATTCGCACTTGACATGCTTCAAAAACTCTTCGGACGACGAAGTACGACTTCCGTGGTGCGCGACTTTCAACACGTCGCAGTCCACGTACGGGTAAGTTTCGCAATAATACTTTTCGTTGCTCTCGTTACTGTCGCCCGTAAACACAAGCCGCCTTCCCGCATATTCGAGGATACCTATCGGCGACACGGCGTTTATTTGTTCGCCGTTATTCAAATGCCGTCTATCCCACTCTTCCTGCGACAGACAATAAAAAGTGAAAGTATAATCTTGTCCTCTTATTTCGTATTTTTCGATATTGAGCGTGATATTGCAATTCGGCTCCGATAACGCCGCAATGAAAAACTCGGTATATCTTTCAGTGTCGATTGTATCTTTATCGGTAAACTTTTTGAGTTTGCCTGCGTCAAGGTCGCCGACTTTCACGTCGCGCCCGCCGATTTTCACGCTTTTGTCAAGGTTGTTCGACCTGATGTTGGGCATATAAACGTTTCCCACCTGAAATTCGGAGAGCACTTCGTCAAGATACGAAATGTGGTCGGTATCGCTGTGCGTCGCCATAACGCGGTCGATTTTGCCGTCGGGGTTGAGTTCTTTCAAATCGCTTATCGCGGACGTTTCATACTCTTTGCGCCCTTTTTCGCTGCCGCAGTCGATAAGCATATCGGTGCCGTCGGGGAACGCAATGTAAATGCAGTCGCCCTGTCCGACGTCGATGTAATGCACGACAAGTTGTCCGCTTTCCGGCATCGGTCCTCTGAACCACTCGGGCTTCACGAGGTAAAGCGCGCCGACGATAATCGCGGCGGTTACCACAATCGCGACGATTGCGATAAGCAGTTTCGGATTTTTCTTATGCAGTTTTTTCGCGGCATTCACCGCACTTTCGACAGCGATTTGCTCGTTCGTCTTTTTTGCGGTTTTCGCCTTGGTGTTTTTGGAATTTTTCGATTTCTTATTCGCCATATTCAAACAATTCCTTCGGGCTTATTTCAAGGACTTTCGCAATATCCAGAATCGTTTGCAGCGACGGATTTATTTTTGCGTTTTCGACCTTATGGACGTAACTTGCGTCCTTGTTTAAGCGCAGGCTCAACTCGTATGCGGAAAGCCCTTTTGCGGCGCGTATGCGCGAAAGATTGATACCGAATTCTCTTGTCGTCATAATATGCTCCTATATGTAAATAGTACATAAAATCGATTATCAGATAATTGACTGACAAGCAATATAATTGATTATGGAGCAATTATCGCATAGTTTAAGCAACGACGAATTTTCAGCAATAAAAAAACCACCGCATATGCGGTGGTTTCGTGTTTCTGAAAATCAGTCGGAGTCGACAAGATCGCCGTATTGTTCCAGCTTATTCTTTTTGGGAATAGGTTTGCTGTCGCCGTGTTTGACAAACATCATCAATACGATTGCGATGATAATGCAGATCGCGCTGTACAGGAACAACATTTCGTTTTTGCTGTTGTCCATGATAAGGCCCGCGATGAACGGGGTGATTGCCTGCGCGGACATCGTTGCGGTGTAATAGTATCCGGTGTATTGTCCGACGGTTTCAGCGGTAGAAAGTTCGGTAACCATCGGGAACGTGTTGACGTTTGCAATGATAAGACCGAAGCCCGCGATAAGATAAAACAGCGCAAACAGTACTGCGGGAACAATCGCTTTTTCGCCGGCGTGGACAAAGAAGAAAATAAGGAAGAACGAAACGACCGCCAGAGCAAAGCCCAGCATTATGGATTTTCTTCTGCCGATTTTCGCCGCGAGCGCACCGACGGGAATAAACGCGATTGCGGAAATGCCCATACTCACGCCCGAGATAATGGACGCTACGCCTGCCGACAGGTTAAGCGTTTTGGTGGTGTAGACCGAAAGGTTTGACGAGATTGCGTTGTATCCCATAAACCACATGAATATCGACGCGAGAATAAGCCAGAACGATTTGAGTTTGCCCTTTTCTTCGTCGGTTTTTTCGTTCCACCAGACTTTCGGGGATTTATGTTGTTTTTTGACGCGCTTTGCTTCCAGCGCTTTCGCTTCTTCTTCGTTGCCTTCGCCTTCTGCGATAAGTTCTTCCGCAAAGGTTGCTTTTGCGCCTTCTTCGCCCTCGTCAAAGTCGTCGATGCCGTACTCTTTGCAGATTTCCTGACATTTCGCGACAAGTTTCTTTTCCTTAACGAAAGTAAGGAAGCCGCCAAGGAGCAGCAGCATACCCGCCGCCACCGAAGCGAAGATAATCGTATAAGTATTGACCGTCAGCGGGAACATAAGCGCGACGGTGTAAATAATGAACGCAATCGCACCTCCTGCACCGCCGCAAAGATTGATAATCGCGTTTGCCTGCGAGCGCAAGGGTTTGGGCGTGACGTCGGGCATAAGCGCGACCGCCGGGCTTCTGAACGTTGCCATCGCGATAAGGACAAGCAGCAAAATCACCATATAAATCGCAAGGCTGGATTTACCTTCCGACGTTTTCGTAATATTTTCGTGAATTTCGTCGGAAATATAGTTGTTCATACCCGCCGCGACGTATTTATTGTAATGGTCGTTGTTTTCCTTTATGCTTTGATAAGATTTGCCGTTGGGCGCATTTCCGACAAGAACGACTTTGCCGTCTTCCTTTTTGGTTTCGATTTCAACGCCGTCGTAAGTATACGTCGTGCCGCCAAGCCCTAAAAAGCCGGATTTTGCTTTGAGTTTTTCGTCGTAACGGATTGATGTGAACGCGTCGCGATCAATCGCTTTGCCGTCTATTTTGTTTTTTCCGAGGTAATCGAGGTCGCAATAATTTGCCGAACCTTTCTTTCCCGAGGCGGCGTCGTCGTACCATCTGCCAAGCAGTTCGCTCATGAAAGCGTCATCGTTACGCAACGCTTCAATTTCGGCTTTTTTCGCCATACCTTTTTCCTGCTGTTTCATCGTGGCGATGGGCACGAAAACCATCAATACGACGGAAGCAATCGTGCCGATGACGATAAACGGCGTGCGACGTCCCCATTTTTTGACAAGTTTTCCGTTGGCTTTGTCCGAAATTTTGCCGAAAAGCGGCAACATAAACAATGACAAAAGGTTGTCAAGCCCCATAATGAAGCCGCGCATTGCGTTGGACAACCCGTATGCGTGTTCCAGAAGAAGTGGCACGACAAAGTCGTAAGCTGTCCAGAACAGCATGATAATCGCAAATGCAAACCCTACTTTGAAAGTTTGCGGATAATTGAGTTTCAAAGTTTTTTGCCCGTCGGCTTCAACCGCTTCGGGTGATTTTTTCTTTCTCATAACTTCTCCCATATAAAAAATATATATACGTATTATAACATATCAAAATAAACTATGTAAATAAATTTGATTTATTTTGATTTATCTTTCAAAAAAATAATATTCCCCGTTTGAATAACCCGCGTGTTTTCGCCTTTCCAGACAAAAAAAGAAGTCGGAAAAATCCGACTTCCTTTTTTAGGGTGTTAGGTATTTTATTCCGCTTTCACGGTGTTATTTTTTGAAGTAACGGTTGTAAAGTCCCTGGAAGGCTTTGCCGTGACGGGCTTCGTCGCGCGCCATTTCGTGAACGGTGTCGTGAATTGCGTCAAGGTTTTGCTTTTTCGCCATGCCCGCAAGTTCGGTTTTGCCTGCGGTTGCGCCGTTTTCCGCCGCGATGCGAAGTTCCAGATTCTTTTTAGTGCTGTCGGTGACGACTTCGCCCAGAAGTTCCGCAAATTTTGCGGCGTGTTCCGCTTCTTCCCAAGCGGCTTTTTCGTAATACAGACCGATTTCGGGATAACCTTCGCGGTGAGCGACGCGCGCCATCGCAAGATACATACCTACTTCGCAGCATTCGCCGTTAAAGTTGTCGACAAGACCTTTCTTGATTTCGGGATCGACGTCTTTTGCAACGCCTACGACGTGTTCTGCCGCCCAGGTCATTTCCGCGTCGACTTCTTCAACCTTGAATTTTGAGCCGGGAACGCCGCATACGGGGCATTTCTCGGGCGCAGCTTCCGCTATTACAGAATATCCGCAAACAGGACATACAAATTTTTTCATTTTAAGTTCCTCCGAATTGTTTTATTTTTAATTTGTTTTATTATTACATTCGTCGCAAGTTCCCGTATATACGACGTAAAAGTCGTCGGCTTTCACGGGACACGCCGAAAGTATTTTAAGTTTAAGGTTTCCATCGATATCCATATCGAGGATTTTTTTGCATTTCGTACATACGAAGTGCGCGTGATTGTGTGCAAATCCGTCCCAACGCTCCTCGGGGAAGTCGCCCTGTATACGCATTATTTCGCCCACCGCTTCAAGTTGTTTCAGATTTCTGTAAACCGTGGCGAGACCGACGTCGGGGATTTCCTTTTTCACGTTTTCGTAAATCCAGTTCACCGACGGATGCGAGCGCGTACTCCTTAAAACTTTTAATATTGTTTCGCGTTGTTTGGAATAGTTCATTTTTGCCTCAAAACGATAATCACTATCATTATTGTAACATATTTTTCGGATATGTCAACAAAAAATGATAGCGCTTATCAATTTTTTTGAAAAATTTTTATTTTTTCTTCAAGATAACGAACGAGCCTCCGGGAACGTCCACGACGTCTTTATATTCCTTATTATTATAAAGGCTTGTATATTCTTTATTTATAAAAAGAGTTTTGTCGTCCGCGCCCGCGTTTACGGCAATGAGAATTTCGTCGTCGCCGCTCGCACGCTCGTATGCTACAAGCCCGTTTTCGTCACGCATATTGAACCCGCCCGAAAAAACCGCGCGGTTTTCACGGCGGATACGTCCGAGTTTTTTGTAATGAGCAAGGATTTCTTTGTCTTCACTGCCCCACGGATAAGGACGGCGGTTTATCGGGTCGTCAAACCCTTGAAGCCCCGCTTCGTCGCCGTAGAATATCGACGGAATCCCGGGGAGCGTGAACTGCAACACCGACGCGAGATACAGTTTTTTCTTTGCTTTTTCGTATTCGCTGTCGGGAAGTTTGTATCCGAGCTTGTGCGTTTTCGACCAGCCGTGCGCGCGTACGTCCGACAACGCGTTGATTATCCTTACCGTGTCGTGCGTGCCCAAACTGTTCATCAGACAATATACCGTTTCTTTCGGATAATTTTCAAGAATGGATTGTACGGTATCTTTGAAAAACTTTTCGTCGCCGTCGCGGACGTATGCGATAATCGCGTTCATAAACGGATAATTCATCGTGCCGTCCAGCTGATCGCCGAGAAGATACGGCCGAAGTTCGCCGTAACTTACTTTCGTCGACGCGTCTTCCCAGACTTCGCCGATGACAAGAGCGTCCTTGTTCACCGATTTGATTTTTTTGATAAGCAGATTTACGAAATCAATCGGCAGTTCGTCCACGACGTCCAGCCTCCACCCGTCCGCGCCGAGTTTCTGCCACTTTTCGACGACGCCGTTTTTGCCGAACACGAGAGCGCGGTAATCCTTGTTGCTTTTGTTCAGGTCGGGCACGTTGTCGCAGCCCCACCAGCAAGCGTATTCGTCGGGGAATTTTTTGAAATAATACCAGTCGTAATAAGGCGACGATTTGCTTTGATACGCCCCGAGCGAGTCGTACGTGCCGAATTTGTTGAAGTATAAACTGTCCGCCCCGCTGTGGTTGAAAACGCCGTCAAGGATAATTTTCATACCTTTTTCGTGCGCGGCGTCCAAAAGGCGTTTGAAGTCGTCTTCCGTCCCCAGAAGTTCGTCCACTTTCAGATAATCGCCGGTGTCGTAGCGGTGATTCGAGTACGCCTTGAAAATCGGCGAAAGATAAATTATGCCGACGCCAAGTTCTTCAAGGTAATCGAGTTTTTCGCAAATGCCGTTGAAGTTGCCGCCGAAAAAGTCGTCGGCGTAATATTTCCCGTCTGCGCTCACGACCTCGGGACTTTCCGAAAAACTTTCGTGCAGGCGGTATTTCCTTTTTGTTTTTACGCCGTCCGCGCGATTGAACCTGTCGACGAAAACATGATAAATAATATTGCCTTTTGCAAAATCTGGGGTTTTATAAGACGATTTATATACGGTCAACTGCCATTCCGGAAGATTCTCGCCGCATACGCTTTCCCCGTTTTCACCACGACCGTAATACCATACGCCGTCGCGGTTTCTCATTTCAAAGCGATAATAATAAATCCCCGCCGCGTCGAAAACGTAGTCGGCGGTATAAACCGAAAAACCGTTTTCGGATTTTTCAAAGCGCATTTCGACGGGCGTCGATACGTCGCCGAGCCTTATGAACACGTACATTTTATCGACGCTTACCCACGACGCAATCGGAAAATGCAGGGAAAGTTTTTCCCCGCATTTTACCGCGCCGTATGGCGATTTACATTCGATTTTCCTTGAATTGAAATTCATCTTACAGTTTATGAATGGGTTTTACAGTCCAGATTCTGTCGGCGTATTCTTTGACCGCGCGGTCAGCCGAGAAGAATCCCGCGTTCGCGATATTCATAAGCGACATCTTATTAAACGCCTTTTTGTTAAGGTAAGTGTCGTTAACGCGTTTTTGCGCTTTAACGTAACTGTCAAAGTCGGCAAGGCACATATACGGATCGGCAATACTGCCGTTTCCGAGAATAAGGTTGTCGGCAATCGCGTTGAACTGAACGTCGCCGACGCCGCGACGCATACCGTCGATAACGCGTTTGATGCGCGCGTCGTTCATATAATACGCCGTGCTGTCGTAGCCTTTGTTGTAAAGGTCCTGCACCTCGTCCGACGACATTCCGAAAATGAACATATTTTCGTCGCCGACCGCGTCGTGAATTTCAACGTTTGCGCCGTCCATCGTGCCGATTGTTACCGCGCCGTTAATCATAAACTTCATATTGCCCGTGCCCGACGCTTCTTTGCCGGCGATACTGATTTGTTCGGAAATTTCCGCAGCGGGCATCATAATTTCGGCAAGCGACACGCGATAGTTTTCCAGAAATACCACTTTGAGTTTATCGTTTATCGACTTATCGTTATTGATGACTTCGCCGAGTTGACAGATAAATCTGATGATTTGCTTCGCCATATAATAACTGCTTGCCGCCTTTGCGCCGAAGACGAAAGTGCGCGGGCAGATATCCAGATTCGGATTATCCTTTAAGTCGTAATAGGTATTAAGGATATTCATCGCATTCAGAAGCTGACGTTTATACTCGTGCAGACGTTTGGACTGAATGTCGAAAATCGAATCGGGATTGACGACGACGTTGTTGTTCGCCTTGATATAATCGGCAAGTCTTTCCTTGTTTTCGCGTTTGACTTTTTGCAATCTTTCAAGGACTGCCGCGTCCGACTTGTAATTCTCAAACTTTTTAAGGTTGGACGCGTCTTTTATCCAGCTTGTGCCGATAGTGTCGCACAAAAGCGCCGAAAGACCGGGATTCGCCTGCTGCACCCAGCGACGATGCGTGATACCGTTCGTAACGTTGGTGAATTTCGACGGGTGCTGTTCGTAATAATCCTTGAAAATGTCGTGTTTCAATATTTCGCTGTGCAACGCCGAAACGCCGTTTATCGTATGCGCCGCGACAAGACACAACGTCGCCATTTTAATCTGACCGTGTTCCAGAATCGCGTTTGCGGCAACCTTATTGTTGTCGCCGGGATATTCCGCCCAGAGTTCTTCGCAATAGCGGCGGTTGATTTCGCACACGATCTGGTAAATGCGCGGAAGCAATGACTGGAACAACTGTTGCGGCCACTTTTCAAGCGCTTCCGCCATGACGGTGTGGTTGGTGTAACTTATCGTATCCGTCGTGATTTGCCACGCCTTTTCCCAGCTGTACCCGTAGTCGTCCAAAAGGATACGCATAAGTTCGGGTATGCAAAGCGTGGGGTGCGTGTCGTTGATATGAATCGCGGCGTGGTCGGCAAGGTTGTCAAGCGACGGGTTCGTCTGCAAATGCCGTTTGATAATGGATTGTATCGACGCCGAAACGAAGAAATATTGCTGTTTAAGCCTTAACGACTTGCCCTCGATATGGTCGTCCGCGGGGTACAAAACCTTGGAAATGCTTTCCGCCATCATACGGCTTTCCATCGCTTTGACGTATTCGCCCTTACTGAAAAGTGCCATGTCGAAGTCGGCGGACGCCTTTGACGACCAAAGCCTCAGACGGTTGACGGTATCGCTTTGAATACCGCTGATGTTCATATCGTACGGCACGGCAAGCACGGTGTTGTAATCGCGATGATTGATTATGAGTTTGCCGTCGTGCCATTCCTGATCGACAACGCCGCCGAAACGCACCTCGAAAGTGTCTTCGACGCGGGGTTGCAGCCAGACCGAGCCGTTTGTCAGCCATTCGTCGGGAAGTTCGATTTGTTCCCCGTCGACGATACGCTGTTTGAAAATGCCGTAATCGTACATTATCGAAAAGCCCGTCGCGATATAACCAAGCGACGTAAGGCTGTCGAGATACGCCGCGGCAAGTCTTCCGAGACCGCCGTTGCCAAGCCCCGCGTCGGGCTCGATTGCGTAAAGAGTGTCGATATCGAAGCCCAGATCTTTGACGGCTTTCACCATCTTTTTGTCAATACCCATATTGAAAAGATGGTTTCTCAAAGAGCGTCCGAGAAGGAACTCCATCGACATATAGTAAACGTGTTTTGCGTTGATTTCGCGCGCGGTGCGCTTGAAGTCCACCCTTGAATTCGTGAGCATATCGCGTACGACAATGCACACGGCTTTGTACATTTGGGTGTTGCTTGCCTCCTCGGGCTTTACTCCGAAAAACCTCTGGACGGCGTCCGTAATGCGGTTTTTCAAGTCCGCGGAAGTAATTTTTGAATAGTCCATAAAATTAAAGTCTCCTGATGTATGCCAATAAAATTTTTGATTATTTTGTTATTTCCTTGTAGATGTCAAGGTATTCTTTCGCGGAGCGTTTCCAACTGAAATCGCACTTCATCGCATTACTTTGCACTTTCTTCCACAGGTTTTTGTCAAAATAGGTGCCGAGAGTACGCCATACCGCGTCAAGCATATCGTAAGCCTGATACGCCTTGAAAGTGAAGCCGTTGCCCTTTTGCGTGACGGGATTGAACGCTTCCACCGTGTCTTTTAATCCGCCCGTTTCGCGGACGATGGAAACCGCGCCGTAACGCATTGCGATCATTTGTCCCAAACCGCACGGCTCGAACTTGCTGGGCATAAGGAACATATCCGCCGCCCCGTACAATTTGGACGCAAGCTCCTGGCTGAAATTGATAATGGCGCGCATTTTCGTGTTGTACGTTTTTTCGGCGTTTTTCAGAATCGTTTCGTATTTCCAGTCGCCTTTGCCAAGCACGACAAGCTGAATGTCGGCTTGCAACATTTCGTCAAGGACGGTTGCGACAAGGTCGATACCCTTTTGTTCGGTCAGGCGCGAGATAAGCACCATAAGCGGACGGTCGGGGGAATAATTGAAGCCCATAAGTTCGCACAACGCTTTCTTGTTTTCGGCGCGTTTCGCAACGGTTTTCAAGGTGTAATTCGCGACAAGGTTTTTGTCGGTTGCGGGGTTGAAAACGTCGACGTCGATGCCGTTCACCACGCCGCGAATTTTGTAATCGCGCGCGTTAAGTATGCCCGCAAGCCCGTACGCATAATACGGATCCTTGATTTCTTCGGCATAAGTTTTCGACACCGTGGTAACGATATTCGCGCGTTCGATACCCGCTTTCATGTAGTTGACGTCGTTGTCGCACTCCACTATGCTGCGCCAGTTTTCGGGAATGCCCAGAATATCGCCGGCAAGGTATTTGTCGTATTTTCCCTGAAACTCAATATTATGAATGGTGAACACTGTTTTCGTGTTGCGAAGTCCTTCGACGTTTCTGTAAAAGATGTCCAGAAACACGGGAACGAGCGCGGTATGCCAGTCGTTTGCGTGAATGACGTCGGGATAGAACCCCGTTACCGAGCACGCTTCGAGAACCGCTTTGCTGAAAAACGCAAATCTTTCGCCGTCGTCGAAATGGCCGTAAAGCCCTTTCCTTTTGAAGTAGTATTCGTTGTCGATAAAGTAATAAACGACGTTGTCCATCGTATATTCGAACACGCCGAGATACTGTCTGCGCCAGCTGAGATCGACGTAGGTCGAGCCGACAAAGCGCATTGTCTGGCGGTATTCCTGCGGGATTTCCTCATAAAGGGGGATAATCACGCGGCAATCGTTTTTCATCGAAGCAACCGTTTTGGGCAGTGCGCCCATCACGTCGCCGAGACCGCCCGTCTTCACGAACGGACGCGCTTCGGAAGCAACATATAAAATTTTCATACTTCGTTCTCCTTATTGTCACTGCGCCGAAAGACGCAAAAATGTTAAACTATCTTGTTCTTGACGATTACGACGGGATACGTTTCATAGCCCGCAAGATGTCTTTCGGGTTGAACGATGACGTTTTTGTCGGTAATCGTATATTTAATGCTTGCTTTTTCGCCGATTACGCCCTTTTCCATGACGATGGAGTTTTCGACGACCGCGCCCTTTTCAACGTGAACTCCGCGGAAAAGGATGCTGTTTTTAACGGTGCCGTCGATGACGCAACCGTCCGCGATAAGGCTGTTTTCAACCTTGGCGTTGTCAAGATAACGGGTAGGAACGCTGTCCTTGACCTTTGTGAAAATCGTGCCTTCGCCATAGAAAACCTCGTTTCTGGTTTCGGCGTTCAGCAGTTCCATACTGTGCTTATAGTATCCCGGGATATCGTCGATAATCGCGGCGTAGCTTGTGATTTCGTGGCTGTAAATTTTCAGCGTGTCGATTTGTTTCAAAAGAACGTCTTTTTCAAAGTCCTGCAATCCCCTTGCATAAGCGTTTTCGACAAGGTTAATAAGCAGGTCTTTTTTGATGACGTAAATCTGCGTGTTGACGAGTTCCGCCGATTTGCTGGCGATGACCGCAAAGCGGATATCGGTTACCCTGCCCGATTTGTCGGACGTGATGATTTGTTTTCTCGGGTTGATTTCGTCGGTTCTTTTCGTCAGCATTGTAACGTCCGCGCCGCGGGCGATATGTTCGTCGACGATTTCCTCGACGTCGATATTGCAGATAACGTTGGCGTTTCCGAGCACGACGTATTCCAGCTTCTTTTGCGACATCATGTAGCCTTTCAGCGTGTAAATCGCTTCCACCTTTCCTTTGTAAACGTCGCGAAGGGTGTTGAACGCAAACGGCGGGAACAACGTCAGTCCGCTGTTTTTGCGGTTAAGGTCCCAGTCGCGTCCCATGCGAAGGTGGTCCATAAGGCTGTTGTAGTTGTTGCGCGTGACGATACCGATCGTGCTGATGCCGCTGTTGACAAGGTTTGACAACGCAAAGTCGATCATACGATACCTGCCGCCGTACGGAAGGCTCGCGCTGGTGCGCTTGATTGTAAGTTCGTTCATGTGGATTTCGCTGTCGCTTGCGATTAAAATTCCCATTGCGTTATTAATCATTGTTTTCACCTCCGAACATTTCGCCGGCCTTGATGACCGCGCCGGCTTTTACGGTAACCTCGGGACCGACAACCGCGATTTCCCATTCGCCTGCCGCGTGCGGCGTATTGATTTCGCCGACGTGCGCGCCTTTGCCGACTTTTGCGTCCCAGCCGACGATTGCGTATTCGACGACGGCGTCGTCCTCGACAACCGCGCCGGGCATAAGGATACTGTCGACGATACGGCAGTTTTTACCGAGCGTGCAGCCGTACGATATGACCGAATTTTTGACTTCGCCCTGTACGAAAGTACCTTCCGACACGACGCTGTTTTTAATTACTGCGTCGGAAGACACGAACTGCGGGGGCTCTGCGCTGTTTCGCGCGAAAATGCGCCATTCCTTATCGTCAAGATTAAGCCCGCTTGCGGGGTTCAGAATATCCATATTCGCTTCCCACAAACTTGAAATCGTACCGACGTCTTTCCAGTAATCGTTGAATTCGTAAGCGATCATTTTTTGTCCGTCAAACAGCATCTTCGGGATAATGTTTTTGCCAAAGTCGTTCTGGCTTTCGCGGTCGGCTTCGTCTTCGACAAGGTATTTTCTCAGAACTTCCCAGGTGAAAACGTAAATACCCATCGACGCCTTGTTGGATTTGGGCTTTTTGGGTTTTTCTTCGAAGTCGATAATTTCGCCTTTTTTATTGGTCTGCATAATGCCGAAACGCGACGCTTCTTCCATCGGGACGGTGCGGACCGCGATCGTGCAGTCGGCGCCCGTTTTCTTATGATGGTCCATCATCTTGTGGTAATCCATCTTGTAAATGTGGTCGCCCGACAAAATAATCACGTATTCGGGATTAAATCTGTCGATAAACTCGATATTCTGATAAATCGCGTTGGCGGTTCCCTTGTACCACTCACCCGCTTTCGCGCGCATAAACGGCGGAAGGACGTAAACGCCGCCCGTAATCCTGTCCAGATCCCACGGCTGTCCGTTTCCTATGTACTCGTGAAGTTCAAAGGGTTGATACTGCGTAAGCACACCGACCGTATCGATGCCGGAGTTTGCACAATTCGACAAAGGAAAGTCGATAATTCTGTACTTTGCTCCGAAAGGTACGGCAGGTTTTGCAACCTCGCCGGTGAGAAGGCCGAGTCTTGTACCCTGACCTCCTGCAAGCAGCATCGCGACACATTCTTTTCTTGTCTGACGCATATTATTTCCTCCTAATTGTTTTCGGGTTTATATATGGTAATCGAGTTACCGGGAATATTCACCGCGATTGCGAAAGGCAACCCGTGCATACTCTTCTTTTCGGCTTTGTATTTCGCCTTGTAACTGCTGTTTCCGCCGTACTTTTTCATCGTCGACGAGAAGACGCATTTATACGACGTAAGTTCCGGCACGCCCATAAGATATCTCTTTCTCGGCACAGGCGAGAAGTTCAGTACGACCAGGACGTAATCGCCCGATTTGTCGTAACGAAGATACGATATCACGTTTTGAGTGTTGTCGTCGACGGATACCCACCTGAAACCTTCCCATCTGTTGTCCTGCGACCAGAGCGCGGGCGTCGATTTGTAAAAAGCGTTAAGGTCTTTCGTGTATTCAAGCATTCCTTTATGACGCGGATAAGCAAGAAGCAACCAATCGAGCCCCTGATTGAAACGCCATTCGATAAACTGTCCGAATTCGCCGCCCATGAACAAAAGTTTTTTGCCGGGATGCGTCATCATAAAGCCCAGATACGTTTTCAGCCCTTCGAATTTGTCCTCGTAACTTACGGGGATTTTGTCGATAAGACTGTGCTTGCCGTGCACGACTTCGTCATGAGAAAGCGGCAATATATAATTTTCGCTGTATGCGTACGTCAGCGCGAACGTCAGTTTGTTGTGCACTCCCTTCCTGAAAAACGGATCGGTCTCGATATAAGACAAGGTATCGTTCATCCAACCCATGTTCCACTTGAAATTGAAGCCCAGCCCGCCGATGTCGGGCGGCATAGTTATCATCGGATACGCCGTGCTTTCTTCCGCAACCGTGAAAAATCCCTTGTGCGCGGAAAGCAACGCGACGTTCATCTTCTGCAAAAACTCTTTCGCTTCGAGATTGTAATTTCCGCCGAATTTGTTCGGCAACCATTCCCCGTCCTTTCTGCAATAATCGAGATAAAGCATGCTCGCGACGGCGTCCACGCGAATTCCGTCGATATGATAATTCGTTGCCCAGAAGTTGGCGGCGGATATCAGGAAACTTCTGACTTCGGGCTTGCCGTAGTCGTAAACCTTCGTGCCCCACTCGTAATGTTCGCCCTTCCTCGGGTCGGAATATTCGTAACAAGGCGTGCCGTCAAACAAAGAAAGCCCGTGCTCGTCCTTCGGGAAATGCGCGATAACCCAGTCCAGAATAACGCCGATGCCCGCCTTATGGAATTTGTCCACAAGATACATAAAGTCGTGCGGCGTGCCGTACCTTGACGTCGGCGCAAAAAGCCCCGTTACCTGATATCCCCAACTGCCGTCGAAAGGATATTCCGTCACGGGCATAAACTCGACGTGGGTGTAATTCATTTTTTTGACGTATTCGACAAGCTCGTCCGCAAGGTCGACGTAACTGTATACGTTGCCGTCGTCGTGGCGTTTCCAACTGCCAAGATGAACCTCGTAAATGTTCATCGGGCTTTCGTAAATATTCTTTTCTTCGCGGGATTTCAACCACGCGGCGTCCTTCCATTTATAGCCGGACAAATCGTAAAGTTTCGACGCGGTCTGGGGCGTCGTTTCGAAATGCAGACCGTACGGATCGGCTTTTAAGACGGTTTTACCTTTTTTTGAAGTAACGGCGTATTTATAAGCGTCGTAAACTTTAAGTCCTTCGACAAAGACTTCCCATATTCCGCCGTCGTCTTTTTTCATCGGCGTCGCGCCGACTTCCCAGCCGTTGAAATCGCCAACCAGGGATACGTCGCGGGCATTTGGCGCCCATACTCTGAAAATCCATCCCTTTTTGCCGTCAATTACGGCTTTTTTCGGGCAAAACAACTTGTCGGCTTCGATATTCGTGCCTTCGTGAAACAGGTATTTCGGATACTCTTCAAAATTCTTTTGCATTTTGCATTAAGGTTTTCCTTTTAATCGTTCATCTTATTATAACAAATACTAAAAATAAATACAATACCTTACGCGCGCATTCCGGCAATATTTTTCAATAAAAAACCGCGATTTTTTGTCTTAATCGCGGTAAGAAAACTCGGTTTTGACAAGGAAATCCGGGACGTCGCCCGAAAACAGCCCGAATACGGTGCCGCCGCTGCCGCTCATCGACACGGCGTCCGCGCCGGTTTTCAGGATTCTTTCATACCCATTTTTGACCTCGGGATTTATCCTGACGGCAGGAAGAAACAGGTCGTTTTTCAGCATGTTTGTAACGTTCGCATTGCCTTTTGAAAACTCCTTAATCAACTTTTCCGTACTGTTCCCGCCACAAAGTTTCATGTCGTCGTACATCTTAAAACAAGCAGTCGTATCGACTTCGTTTTCTGCAAGAAAACCTACTTTATATGGCAATTTTATATCAATAAAGTCAACTTTATCGCCAATACCGCGCACGCGCTTAATTCCGTCGAAGTACATCGACGGCGCGTCCGAACCTACTTTCAACAAAAACTCCGGCGTGATAAAATCGTGATTTATGCCCAGCATTTTTTCAACGCCGCGCACCACCGCGACGCCGTCCGCGCACGAGCCGCCCAAGCCACCCGCCAAAGGAATCCGCTTTGTGATTTCGACGGTGAATCCGCGAGTTCCGAACGTATCTTTCATAAGTTTTGCGGCGCGGTACGCACTGTTTTTTTCGTCGGCGATTTCGCTGTCCTGAACGCACACGATTTTGTCGTCCGCCCTGTAAGTGATTTTCATGTCGTCGAAAAGGTCTATCGTCGCCACGAGCATATCAAGAAGGTGAAAGCCGCCGCTTTCACCTGTTATATCAAGGGTCAGATTTATTTTTCCTTTTGCTCGTTCGAATATTTCCATATTTATATGATAGCACGAACAAGCATTGCTTTCAACTAAAACTCGAAACTTATCTCGCGGAAATAAAAGAGTTTTTGCCCTTCCTTGAACGGGGCGCGGGCGTCGGGGTTTTGCGACTGAATATCGTCCGGCCGCGCCGACAACGCTTTCGCCGCGTCCCAAAGGGTGTCGCCCTCGTCGGCAACGAATACGCTGACCGCCGACTTGTTGACTTCGATTTTCTCGCCGACTTCCGCCTCCGCGATGTATTCCGCATCGACGCGCTTCACACTTTCGGTCATAAACCCGAGTTCCGCCGTTACTTCGATTTCCCTTTCACGTTTCAGTTTTGCCTGCGCCTTGATTACCGCGCCGCGCGCCGATACGTCGTCGGTTGCGTTTGCGTTTTCGCTGAGAAACGGTAATGAATACGGCACTTCGAGGGATACCGACGAAAGTCCGTTTTCGTCGCGGTACAGCACGTTTGCCGAAAATACGCCCTCGATGACGATTTTGCCGTTTTCGGCGGTCGCTTTCGCAATGCCGTTCCCCGCGCTCGTTACGCCGATAACTTCGAGGACTGCGGGCAAATCGTTTGACAACGCGGCAATTCCGGAAAGTTCGTCTTTGAAAAACGCGAATCCTCCGTACACGCCCGTCGATACGCTTGCCCTTGTAATATTTATTTCGTTTTCGATGCAGAACACGTCTTTCACGATTTTTTCGTCGGTGACGTCGTACGCCTTTACGCACGCTTCGTTTTCGACTTCGACGCGGATAACGTTGGAACCCTCGATGCCGGCAATTACTACCCTGGCGTTTTTCACGACGACTTCCGCCGAAAGTTTTTGCCCGATTTCGACGCCGTCCGCCGCAAACTCTTCGGAATACGGAATATGAAAATCTTTGACGTACACCTTATCGTTTGCAAGGTAAGTTACGGTAACGTCGCTTGCGCCCGACAAAAGCACGTTGCCCATGCCGGCAGTCGCGGCGTCAACGTAAGTTCCCGCACGCGTCAGAAGTATTTTCGCGACGTCAGTTTTCGTGTCGTATTCGTCGGTCACGGTAAACGGCGCGTTCATCGACGTTATGAACCGCTGGCACTTCATCGCGGTGTTTTCGACGTACACGTCGTCGTCTGCTCCCACAAGACATTTTTTGTCGTTTTCGGCAACGCGATACAGCGTGATTTTCACGACGGCGTTAAGTCGTATTCCTCCACTTATCGACGTGTCAACGTCAATAACGGCAATTTGTGCATACAATCTGCCTGATAAACTATCGTTTTGGATAACTTCCGTAAAGTCCGCAAAATAATCGAGCCCGCGTGTTTCGCCGTCCCCGTTAAGATACAGCACCTTGAAATTGACGCGTCCGAAAACGCGCGCCGCACCGTTTTGATTATCCAGCGAGATTATCTTCCCGTCTGCCGAAACGTCAAGGATTTTCGTCACGACGCCGCTTTCGCTCTCGCTTACCGACGTTCTTACCGCCGCTTCTTTTTCGGCGGTTTTCACGACGGTGTCCATTTTGATTTCATTAAAATCGAAGTTCATTTCTGCCCCCATAAGTTTAAATACGTTTAGGCCGTCCGCCTAATCAATATATAATATATCGACGGGAGCGAAATTATGCCAACAGATAATAATACGAACTTAGGTTTTCGGTTTGCTTTCCTTTTCGTTTTTTCCGCGCGGGAAGAATCTGACGTTTTTCATCATGACGTCTGCGTACGTCAACGTCAGTATTTTCGTATGGGCGTCTTCGGTTTTCACGGTGAACACGTTGGGGTACAGGTCTTCGATCACGCCGTCGACGCGGATAAACCTGTTTCTTCCCCGATTGATAAGGAGTTTCAGGTCGATTCCTTTCAGGTTTTTCACACGCTCCACGGCGACTGATATATTGTTTGTCGCTTCTCTCATAAGAAAAGTATTGCCGTTTTTTGATAAAATAAGCCCGCCGCGTTTTGCTTTCGCGATGCGCGTCGGGCATAATTTATTTTATTTTGTTTTATTTCGGATTAAAAGTCGTCTTCCTCGTCTTCTTCTTCGTCTTCTTCTTCGTCGTCGTCTTCCTCGTCGTCGAAATCGTCGTCGGGGATATCGTCGCCTTCGCCGTAATCGTACTTGGTTTCGTCGTCGTCGAAACTGTCTTCGTCTTCGAGGTCGTCGTCTTTCCTCCTCTCGTCGTGTTCAAGCTCGGACAGCATGATTTCGTCGGTCTCGTCCATTTGTTCGACCGTGTCGTCTTCGACGTACTCGCGCCAGCTTTCGTCGTTGTCGTCGTTGTCGTCGTCTTCCTTTTCTTCGGCATCGGCTGCCTTTGACTTCATTTCTTCGCGGCAGGTCGCGCACATATCTTCACCGTCGTCGATGGGGTTGATTTTGCAGATGGGGCAAATTCTTTCTTCGGTATCGAGAATGTCCTCGTCGTCTTCGATAAGGCTCATACCGCCGATTTTAAGTTCCGCCTTGCAAACGTCGCACAAATCTTCGTCGTCTTTTATCCAGTTAAGTTCACACCTTGGGCATTTTTTGTAAGCCATAAAGCACCTCACTTAATATTGCTTGTTTTTTTCGTTGCTATTATAATCATAATACGATTATTTGTAAACTGTTTTATGTTACAATTTTGCGACTTATGTAAAATAATATAAAAGTATTTTTATTTATTACATTATTATACGCGCGCGACAAAAACCGTTACCGGAATATTCCTTATTTTCGGCGGTTTTTAAAAAAAAATAAAAACAACCGCAGAAAGCGGTTGCTGTAACGGCGTGCGACGTTATGAGTTATATTGCCTGCGGCAGTGATATTGCTTACGCAGTGATATTTGCCCTTCGGGCAAGTTGCGGATAAAAACACCTTAACTTCGGCGTTAGCCGAAATATAACTTTGGCGCAAGCCAAAATATAACTTGCGAAGCAAATTTAACTTGCGAAGCAAATATCGCTGTGCAACAATTATGTTTTTTGGGGACCCCGCGGGATACTGTGTACCCGTGGGGGAAAGGCGCAAACAAGCAAAAGACAAACAAACAAATGCAATACGTTTGTTTGGTCAAAAGCGCAGTTTGCGACTAGGCGCCTTCCAGTATCATCTTGTCCGCGACAAGCGCGATAAATTCCCCGTTCGTGGGCTTATCGTTTGCTGTGTAAACCTTGATGCCGAAAATGCTGTTGATATTTTCGATTTTGCCGCGATTCCAGGCGACTTCGATTGCGTGTCGTATCGCGCGCTCGACCTTGCTGCTGCTCGTGTCGAATTTATCGGCAATCGACGGATACAGTTTTTTGGTGATGTTGTTGATGATATCGGGCGTATCGACCGCCATTTTGATTGCTTCCCTTAAAAACTGATAGCCTTTGATATGGGCGGGAATGCCGACCGAAATAAATATGTTTGCGATTCTTTCGTCCAACGACCTGTTCACGCGAGAAGACACTTTGTGCGTTTCTTCACGCGGCGCGGCGACGGTTGCGGCGGGCGCAAGCATTTCGCGCATATATTCGGCAAGTTTATCGTAATTTACGGGCTTTGCCATAAAGTAACTTGCTCCGAGGCGCAACGATTTCGTAACGAAGCCGTCGGTTGCAAGCCCCGATACCATTATCGTTTTCGGTTTTTCGTCAAAAGCGGAAAGCGCGCTCAACACGCCGAATCCGTCCAGTTCGGGCATAACGATATCGAGAAGTAAAAAGTCGGGCTTGTGTTTTTCGACAAGTTTTATCGCTTCAACCCCGTCGGGCGCGATGCCAACCACCTTGAAATCGGTATTGTTCGTGAAATAATTTCGCATTTCTTCTGCGAAAGAGATGTTATCGTCCGCTATAACGATTGTGTGCATTTAAGTTACCCCCTGAAATGTAATTATTCGACGGAAACCAAAATAATACTTCGTTTTCCGTGTTGCAATGCGATTATAACAAATAAAACAAGTAAAAACTCAATGATTTTCACTTGTTTTTGTCGATTTTTGTCTAATTTTGTCGAATTAAAAATTAAAAAGAAACCGCCCCTTACGGGACGGCTTGGTTTTTATTCATTTTCCGACTCGAAAACCGCCTTGTAGTCGTCCGCGGTCATTTTGCCGACAACCATATCTTTGGTTTCGGGCTTTACGATATCGCCGGTTTGCAATTTAACGCGATACGTATATTCTTTCGTGCCGTCAAGGAAGTACATGTAATCGCCTAAGATTACGGGCGCGAACCAGGACGAAGAAAGGTTGAATTCCGCAACGAGTTCTTCCGTGGTAAGGTCAAGGGACGCGTAATTATAGCGATAAAGCGCTTTTGCGCTCGACGCGTCGGTATAGAAGACGTAGCCGTTCCTGACGTCGCGGATTGTGATCTGACGTTTGAGTTGGCTGTCGGATTCGGTCGCGGTTGCGGGGACGTTCTGAGGTTCTTTGCCCTGTTCCACGTATTTAAGATAAGGGGCGGAAGATACGGTGACGAACGCCGACTTTTCGTCGATGCCCTTTACTGCCGCAACGTTGGACGAAGACGCGTCTTTCATCAGAAGCACTTCGTTTTTGCTGTCGAACGAGAAGTCCGTGCCGAACGTATATGCACAAAGCTGAACCTTGGAATCCTTATCGGTTTTGGTGTAATAGACGGTGATTTTGTCGCCTTTCACGACGTAGTCTTTCACGGACACGGTCGCGTTGTAAAGATAGCTGTCCGCATCGCCGCCGAAAGAGTTGTCGGTGATGACGTCCTTAATCGTGCCGTCCGCATAAATGACCGAAAGGGTGTTGAATTTCTTCCAGCTGTCGCTGTCGGCAGCATTCGATACCATAAGCGCCATGCCGGAGAACGCGCCGTTTGCGACGATGGGTTGCAACGACGAAACGTTGCTGCGTACTTCGACGTAGTTTTTCTTGTTGTTGATTTTGTTGAGCGACTTTTTGTTGAGGTCGATTTTCTTCAACGCGCCGCCGTCAAGGACGAGAAGCGAGTTGTCCGTAACGAAGAAGTCGGCGGAACGATTTGCAATCGTGTATAAAAGTTCCGTCTTTTTGCCGTCAAGACTCACGCGGAAAAAGTCAAGGTATTTCGTATTGACTTCGCCGCTCTTGGTTTTGTCGGTGTTGGGGGACGCAAAGTAAATCCAGTTGCCCCTGACGTAAATGCCGGATTTCGTGCTGGTCGAATAAATGTTTTTGTTGACAAGCGCGACGCGGCTGCCTTCGATGATGTTGCCGTTTTCGTCAAGTTCCGCACGGTACAGGCAGGACTTTTCCTGTTTGCCGAATTTGTTTTCGGCGTCCGCCCCGACGTATGCGTTGACGAAATAAACGTAGCCCCCCTGTTTCACGACGAAACTGCCGTTGTTTTCAACGGGGCTCGAAGCGTATTTGTTGCCGTCGGCAACACCGCTTGACTTATAAGTTTTGCCGTTGCACGCCACAAGACCGATCGTAAGGACGAGAACAAGTGCTATAACGGCGATTATTTTTTTGTTCATGACAATCTCCTTGAATATAAATTCATAGATAAAAATATTATATAGTAAACAATAAATTATGGCAAACGAAAATAAACAAATTTTAACGATATGGGGTTTCAATGTATAAAAAATTTGGCGAATTTTACAAGATTGACAACGGCGGAGTACCGAAAAAACCGCAAAACGCGAAAATCGCCGCGCCGACGCCACGCGAAATCGACACCGTGAAAAGCCCCTTTTCGGCGGCGGCGTATCGTGAATTTATGGAAAAACACAAAGCCTTATCCGCAAAAATCGATTCCATAAAAAACTCCGAAAAACATTGACTTTTGCCATGCGATGTGCTACATTAACCTTGTTCAAGGGGAGTAGTAACTCTTTGAGTGGCAATGCCGACATGCTGACCAGACGGTCCGGTTTGCCTTAATTCACGAGACTTTGGACGGCAATTCGCCGTGACAAGGTCTTTTTTATTTATGAAAAACAACGGAGGGAACAATGACTGAAATTCTTGCAATAACGCGCACGGGCGATATCTGCCTTACCGTGTTCTTGTTTCTCGTGGGGCTTGTCCTTATCATCAAAGGCGGCGACTGGTTTGTGGATTCCGCAAGTAAGATTGCCGAAATATCGGGCGTGCCGCAATTCATCATCGGCGCGACGGTCGTGAGCATCGGCACGACTTTGCCCGAGCTTATCACGTCGTCCATTGCCGCAGGCGAAGGCAACGCGGCAATCGCAATCGGCAACGCCGTCGGCAGCGTGAATGCGAACATCGGGCTTATTATGGCGGTGTCGCTTTTGTTTTTACCGCACGCTTTTGATAAGAAAACATATCTCTTTAAGGGCATAACAATGATTTTATCCATCGTTATTTTGTTCTTAATGTGCCTGAAAGGTTATTTGAACGCATATTTGTCAATTATTCTTCTGGTTGTTTTTCTCGTCTTTATGGCGGAAAATATCATCGTCGGAAAAAAAGAAGCGACAAAGAATAAGATTGTCGACAACGGCACGAATCCCGCTTCTGTCGATGCGAACGGCAACCCCGCCGAGTCCGGAAACGCAACCGACGAAAGCACAAACACGGATGCCTTGGCCGCCAAAAAACAAAAGACGAAAGACATCGCAAAAAGCATTATCTTCTTTATTCTCGGCACGGCGTTTATCGTCGGCGGCGCGCAACATCTCGTAACTTTCGGCAGCAAACTCGCGGGATATATGGGCGTCCCCGAAAGAATCGTCGCGATCACCCTTGTCGCAATCGGCACGTCGCTGCCCGAACTTGTCACGACGATTACGTCGATTATCAAGAAAAAACACGACTTGTCCATCGGCAATATTATCGGCGCGAACGTCATCGACCTTTGTTTAATCCTGCCGGTTTGTGCAATGATTTCGGGCGGCAAACTTCCCGTCGAATTCAACTCGCTTTACATAGATATGCCCTTCTGCATAGGATTCACTCTGCTTGCGATTCTGCCCGCGGTTATCACCAAAAAGTTCTCACGCGTGCAAGGCGGCGTTATCCTTGCAACCTACATCGCCTATATGACGGTATCGATCGTCCTGTAACGACTTTTCATTTCAAAAACAAAGCACCGATTTCTCGGTGCTTTTTGTTTTTCATTCGGTATATTTTGTTTATTCGGTGTATTTTGCGCGGATTTCGTCCACGTCGAGTTGAGTTAATCCGTATTCTTTCAAAAGGTAGTTTTCAAAACTGCCGTATTTTTTGAAAATCGCGTCGCGCGCGGCGTCAAGGTAACTTTTGTCGACGATGAAAAGCGGCTCGTAACTGTTTTTTATGAACGGGTGCACGATTTTCGGGATTTTGTCGAACATTACTTTTCTGATGTTGTCCCGGATTTTCAGACTTTTAAGGTAGTCTTTCACGATTTCGTCGTAGGACACGCCCAAAACCGCAAGAAGAAGCGCGCTGCCGCACCCCGCACGATCTTTCCCCGCCGTGCAGTGTTGTAAAAACGGCACTTCGCCGCGCTTTACCGCAAGCAGCATATTTTTGTATCCGTCGTTTCCGAAAGGCAGGTACGAATAAAACTCACACACGTCCGCGGGCTTGATTTTTATGAACATTCTTTCCATTCCGCCCGTCTGCAACTTGAAAACCTTGCCCTTTGTGATGTCGTTGGGATAATGTAAATGCTTTGCGCCGATGCGTTCGTAAATATATTCCTTGTTTTTGTCCACCTCGTCGCGGTCGCGGTAATCGAAAACTTCCAAAAGACCGAGGGTTTTCAAAAACGCGATATCGTTGTCGTTTGCAAAATCCAAAAGACCGCTTCTGAAAAACAGTCCGCTTTTGACTTTTCTTCCGTCCGCCGCGGGGATTCCGCCAAGATCTCTGAAATTGAATACGTTGTCCATAAAATACTCCGTATTCAAGTATATCAAACGACGGGCGGAAAATCAACGGCTATAATATTTTTTTATTACGTTTATAAATTCCTCGGTCGAGTACGAACCTTCGCGGTTGATACGCCTCATATAAATCACGCTGTCGGGATCGCCGAATCTTGCGCTCGTTACCCCCTCGTTGCAAGTCAGGGTGATTTTGTATCCCAAATTTTTCAACGTGTCTTTTGCAAGGGCTGAATATTTTCCGAAAGGGTATGCGTAAACCGCCGTGTCGTAGCCCGCGTATTCCTTGATTTTGTCGTGCAGTTTCATCGTGTCGGCGGCGAATATTTTCACGTATTCGTCGTCCGATTCGTACGGTTTTTGCGCGATTCCGTAACGCGGCTTGAACTTGTGCATTCCGAAACTGTGATTGCCGAAATATATCACGCCGTCCTTTGCCGCGTCCGCCATTTCGTCCCAGGTAATGTGCGAATAGTTGGGGTTTTTGGAGTCGCCCGACGTCGTCGTATATTCCGAATATGCCCCGACCACGTTGATGACCGCCGTGAATCCGTGCTTTTTCAGAATCGGCACGGCGTAATATAAATTGTTGTAATGCCCGTCGTCGAAAGTAATAAGCACGGGTTTTTCCGGAAGCATACCGCGCCCTTCCGAAAACGCGATGATTTCATTCGGAGTTACCGAAACGAACCCTTCGTTTTTAAACGCGACAAGGTCGTTTTCAAGTTGTTTTTCGCTGACGATATATTTTCCTTTGCTTCCGTTTAACACACTGTGATACATTATCGTTACGATTTTCGTTTCGAGAACTTCCGCGCGCGCGACGCGCGCGTTACAATTTATTATTCCCGTCGCCGACAACGAAAAAACCGCAAAAATCGCCGCGGAAATTATGACTTTTATGAACTTCTTCATACGCCTATTATGCGTAACGACGCGATATTTATTTGGGGTTTGAAATGGATAAAATTTTCGCGGTAAAAGCAAGGTGGCTCGGAAGAATCCGAGCCACCTCACTAATTATATGATAAGGGGGAAAATTATGAGCGATTTAATATCAAATGTAATTTCACTTGATTTATGGCATCATAATACAATGATATTTTTGACTTGTCAAGTGGTTTTATACAACTTTTTACAAAATTTTTTTATTTTTTTCCTTTTGTCGGTTAAACGACCGAAATTGATACGTTTTTTGTGATTTTTATCAATTTATTATACAAATATTGATATATGTCTATATAAAATTTTACATATCTTGGCGATTGTCATAATTTTCCAGCGCATATTCCGCAGCAAACTGCCCCGCGATCGCGCCGTCCGACGACGCCGTGACAATCTGGCGCAGGTTTTTTTCGCGCACGTCGCCCGCGGCAAAAATCCCCTTGACGCTCGTCTGCATTTTATCGTCGGTAACTATATAACCCTTGTCGTCTTTTTTGATTTCCGACGGTATAAAGCCCGTTTCGGGTTCTGCGCCGAGCGCGACGAATACGCCGTCGGTTTCAAGCGTTTTCACGCCTCCGTCCTTAAATTTCACGTCGACGGATTCAAGTTTTTCGTTACCGTGAAATGCGCCTATTACGCCGTTTAACACAAAATCGATTTTTTCGTTGTTTTTTGCCCGTTCAACCAGGATTTTTTCGGCGCGGAAACCTTCGCGCCTGTGCACGATATAAACCTTGTTCGCAATCGTCGCAAGGTACAGCGCGTCCTTGAAAGCGGTGTTGCCGCCGCCCGCGACGACGACGGTTTTCCCCTTAAAGAAATTCCCGTCGCAAACCGCGCAGTACGACACGCCGCGCCCGATAAAATCTTTTTCGTTTTCGACGCCGGTTTTTCTGTCGTAAGTGCCGACTGCCAGAATCAGACTTTTGTATTTTACGTCGCCGCCTTTAAGCACCGCTTTGCTTTCGTCGGGGAAAACGCCCGTAACTTCGTCAAAGATAAACTCCGCGCCGTACTTTTCGGCTTGCGAAAACGATTTAATCATAAGGTCGCTGCCCGAAATCCCGTCGGTGCCCATATAGTTTTCAAGGTCGTTTGCAAGATTTGCCTTGCCGCCCGGCGCAGACTTTTCGACAATGCCGACTTTTGCGCCCGCGCGCGCCGCATATATACCCGCCGTCAGCCCCGCAGGACCCGCTCCTATTATCAATACGTCGTATTCTTTCATACTGCCTCCGTTTTTATTATATCACAACCCGCCGCCGCCGTTCAAGTATAGAAACGCAAATACGGGCAAGAATTATGTCGGACAAGAACAATACGAGGTGAACAATGAAAAAAATCGTTATCGTAACTCTTCTTCTGATGATTTCCCTTTCGGGCTGCGTCGATACGAAAAATCGCAAACAGGACTGCGTACGGATACATATTCGCGCGAACAGCAATTCCGAAATCGACCAGAGCGTAAAGCTTGATGTGCGCGACGCCGTCGTAAATTACCTAACGCCGCTGCTTTCGGATTGCAAGTCGTCGGACGACGCAAAAAAAGTGATAAGAAACAATCTTGGCGCCTTGAAAAAGACGTCGGACGATGTCCTTCTTGACAAAGGTTTTTCTTACCGCGCGACCGTGCGGCTTTCTTCGGAAAAGTTTCCTTATAGGAAATACGACGACGTATCTTTCCCCGCGGGCGTTTACGACGCGCTTATCGTGGAACTTGGCGAAGGGACGGGAAATAATTGGTGGTGCGTGTGTTTTCCGCCGTTGTGTTTCGTCCCCGACGACGGCAGCGAAAACTTTCGATACAAATCGAAAATCGTTGAAATAATCAAAAAATTCAGAGGTGAAGATGAATAAAAACTCGCAAAAAATCTTGTGTGCTTTCGTACTGTTCGTGACAATGCTCACGGCGGTTCTGGCGTTTTCGGGCGTAATGACGAAAGACGACGCCGTGACCGAAGCGGTCGTGCTGAAACAAGGCTCGACGGGCAATCAGGTGAAAACCGTACAAACGAAACTCAAACGCTGGGGCTATTATACGGGCGCGGTCGACGGCATATACGGCGCGGCGACAACGAAAGCGGTAAAGTATTTCCAAAGCAAAAACGGGTTAACCGCAGATGGTATCGTCGGCAAAAAAACCGCCGCCGCAATGGGAATCAGTCTTTCGACCGGCAACGCGACGGGCTCGTCAAGCGGATACTCGTCGTCGGACGAATACCTTCTTGCAAAATGCGTGTACGCCGAAGCGCGCGGCGAACCTTACGTCGGACAAGTCGCGGTCGCGGCAGTCGTGTTGAACCGCGTGAAAAGCGCGTCTTTCCCAAACACTATCGCCGGCGTGATTTATCAGCCGTGGGCGTTTACCGCAGTCAACGACGGACAAATCAATCTTTCGCCCAACGCCACCGCAATCAAAGCCGCAAAGGACGCATTAAACGGCTGGGATCCCACAAACGGCTGTCTGTATTATTACAATCCGTCAACCGCCACGTCAAAGTGGATCTGGTCCAGAACGGTGATGCTTTCCATCGGCAAGCACAACTTTGCCAAATGAGGTGCGTATGAATAAAAAAGCAATAATAGCGGTAAGCGTGATTATGGTCGCAATGGCGGCGGGGGTGATAACTCTCGGCGTGCTTTTCGGAAGAGAAAAGAAAGCGCGCGCCGAAACCGAAAACGTGTTGGAAGCGCATTACCAGCAATCTTATTATACCCTGCTGGACGAAACGAACGACCTGGAAATAAAATTCGCAAAACTGACCGTCGCACAGGGGAAAACCACAAGACTTTCTCTTTTGTCGGACGCCGTGAAGTCCGGGGAACTTGCCGTTTGCGCGTTATCTGCCCTTTCGGGCTCGGACGTGAGCATCGAAAACACAATGCGATTTCTGAACCAGACGGGCGACTTTTCGGCGTATCTCAAAGACAAACTCGAATCGGGCGGAGAGATTACGGCGGAAGAAAACACGGCAATCGGGAAAATCCACGAAATGCTGAAAACGCTGTCGCAGGAACTTAACAAAGTCAAAGACAAAATATCAGAAGGATACCTTTTCGTAAACGGCGTAAATGACAAATCGGACGTTTTATCCGACGTTTTCGCCGCATTAAACGACCCGTCTGTCGAATACCCGCAACTTATCTATGACGGACCTTTCAGCGACGGCAGAAACGATAAGGTGGCAAAAGGTCTTCCCGAAAACGAAGTAACACAAGAGCAAGCAACCGCCGTCATCACGGATATTTTCGGAGACAAACTACAAAATCTGAACTTTCTCGGTCAGTGGGGCGGCGACATCGAAACGTACAATTTCGACTGCACACTTTTGGGCGTGAGAACGACTTTGCAGGTCAGTAAGCGCGGCGGAATGTTATTGAACGTGAGCGGTAGCCGCGACGTTACAAACCCCGTTTTGTCGGTTGAAGATTGCGTCGAAAAGGCAAAAGTTTTCCTTGAAAAATGCGGTTTTCACGACATGCACGACGTGTGGAGCGCAAACGACGACAGCACCGTTTATATCAATTTTGCGCCCGTGCTGTCGGACGGCACGATACTTTATCCCGACCTTGTGAAGGTGAAAATTGCCGCGGATAACGGCGACGTTCTTGGAATGGACGCGGTAAATTATGCCTTCAACCACGTTGAAAGAAAAACGCAGACGCCCGCGGTTTCCCGCGAGTCCGCAAAGGCGAAAGTCGGCTTTGAAAATGCGTCGGACGGCAGACTTTGCGTCATTCCGTACAAGACAAGTTCCGAAAAGCTCTGTTACGAATTCATCGTGGAATCGGGCGGAATATATTATATTTATATCGACGCTCTGACAGGCGAAGAAATCAATATTCTGTACGTCATCTCGACCACGGGCGGCGACAAACTAATATAAAAAGCATAAAAAAACGTACGGCAGCCCGTACGTTTTTTTTGTTTTGTGTCTTGTTAGCGACGTCTTGCCATAATCTTGATAAGCCTTGACAAAGATATTACGCCCGCCATAAACGGTATGAGCATTGTCGACGCAACGTCGATGATAATTTTCACGTAGTTTGAGAAATCCGGCGTGTTCACGAAGAAATACGGGTTTACCAGAGTGTAAAGGAAATACGCGACGGCTGCAAGCGTCAGAGTTTCCAGAACGGCAATTGTCGGGACGTAGTCCTTGCGGATATTGTATTTTACGCCGTATTCGCTGCGTTTGTACTTTGTGATTTTTTTGCGGTTCGCGCTTAAAACCAGCATAAGGAATACGTTGGGGAGATTCAGTATCGTGCAAGCCGAGGCGATAAGTTCCGCCCCCGTGTCGATTTTTCTGCGGCGCACGCATCCGAGCGACATAAACGAACTCGACGCGCATACCCAAGCCAGAAATACCAGCAGGTCAAAATAAATCCAGACGTATCCGACGATTGTTTTAAGCAGTTCGTCGTTTGCAACGCTCGGCAACGCGTTGACGAACGACAACGACATTTTGTGCAGCGGATAAAACCACGCAAACATAAACGCAGTGAAAAATACGTACGTGAAAATCGCAAACGCCATACCCGATTTTACGGTGTGATTGACCTTTCCGATTTGTGCCGCTTCCGCCTTTTCTTCGGGTTTCGGGACGGATTTTTCAACAGGTTTGGGTGCAGGCGCAATGGGCGGCGCGATATTGATTTTTTGCTCGGGCTCGGGCATTTTTACCTGCACGGGCGCAACGGGCTGCATCGGCATCGGCGGCTCGGGACGCACTGTTTCGTTCACGTTTTTCGCGCTGATTCGCTCGATTTCAAGTTGTCTTGCTTTTTCCGCCTGTTTCTTTTCAACAAGTTTTTTCAATAAAAGTTTTGCCTGCGACTTCGTGATGACGACGCCCTTAATGCAATAAAGACGAGTGCCGCAATCGACGCAGGAAAACACGACTTGTCCGTCCTGCAAAGTCATCTGTGCCCCGCACTCGGGACAAACGACAATTTTATCCATAAAACCTCCTTTAAGGTGTTTTTTTTATAACTTAAACTATCTTTTTTATTCAACGCAAGCACAAATGCGGTTCCCTTCCGGGAGATTGCCACGCTGCGCTCGCAATGACATAAGTACTTCGTACGCAAAATAATATTTTCTCTAATTACTCCCCTAAAAAGTCAGAATTAACTCTCTAAAACGGCGAGAATTTGATGGATTTTCGGGGTTCTTTGTAGGTTCCGAAAACCCTAGTGTACACAGACGTACACGGGTTTTGGGGTTCTGCAAAAACGCCGAAAAGGCGCGAATTGTCGCCGTTTTAACGGATTTCGCCGCCGCCGAGACATATGGGAGAATCAACTTCATACATCACCGCATACTGTCCTGCCGCCACGGCGCGTTGCGGACGGTCGAAGTACAAATGCACGTCGTCGCCGTCGATTACCGCAGTTGCGTTTTCAAGGGGCTGACGATGACGGATACGGGCAAGCACCCGAAACTCCTTCTCGTCGGGTTTTTTTGTGATAAAGTTGAAGCCGCGCGTCGTGAGCTCTTTTGTGAACAGCAGATCGCACTCTCCCTGATTGACGTAAAGGATATTGTTTTCCACGTCTTTTTTGACGACGTACCACGGCTCACCGTTGCCCGCGCCGCCAAGACCGAATCCTTTTCTTTGTCCGACGGTGTAATAAAACACGCCGCTGTGAGTGCCGACGGTTTTGCCGTCAAGGGTTTTGATGTCCCCTTCCTGCATGGGGATATATTTTTTTAAGAATTCGCGGAAGTTGCGCTCCCCGATGAAGCAAACGCCCGTGCTGTCCTTCTTTTCGGCAGTGGAAAGTCCGTTTTCTTCGGCGATTTTCCTGACTTCGGGTTTCAAAAGGTTTCCGACAGGGAAAATGACGTTTTCGATTTGTTTTTCCGAAACCTGATTCAAAAAGTACGTCTGGCACTTGTTCTCGTCCTTTGCGCGGGCAAGGTAGGTGCGGCCGTCCTTTTTCAGCACGTTGCAGTAGTGTCCCGTCGCGATGAAGTCGGCGTCAAGGTCTTTGGCGTACTTTGCAAACGGACCGAATTTGATTTCCCTGTTGCACAGGACGTCGGGGTTCGGCGTGAGCCCGCGTTTATAGTAATCGACAAACTGCCTGAAAACGTTATCCCAGTATTCCTTGGACAAATCAACGGTGTAATAAGGTATGTCGAGTTTCCCCGCGACGGCGCGCACGTCGTCGTAGTCGTCAAGAGCGGTACAGCAACCGCTTTCGTCTTCTTCAACCCAGTTCCTCATGAACAGCCCGATGACGTCGTAGCCCTGCTGTTTCAGGAGAAGCGCGGCAACGCTGCTGTCGACGCCGCCGCTCATACCAAGCACAACTCTTTTCTTACTCACCGCACAACTCCGTCGAAAGATATTTCATACCGCCGTCGGGAAGGATAACGACGATGTTGCCCTTTTCCCCGTGCGACGCAAGGTTTTTTGCAGCCTGAATCGCCGCGCCCGACGAAATACCGACGAAAATGCCTTCTTCTTTCGCAAGGTTTCTGGCGCATTCCATGGCGTCTTCGTCCGACACATCCTCGACTGCGTCCAGAACGTCGGGATCAAGGATTTTCGGCACGAAGTTTGCGCCGATGCCCTGAATTTTATGAGGTCCCGCTTTCCCGCGCGTGAGCAAGGGGCTTCCTTTCGGCTCAACCCCGCAAATAAGCGTGGAAGTTTTATAGGTGTCGATATATTTTTTAATGCCCATTATCGTGCCGCCGGAGCCTATGCCCGCGACAATCCAGCTGACGTTGTTAAGGTCGGCGAAGATTTCCTTTGCGGTGTGCATAAAGTGCGCCGCAGGATTTGCGGGATTTGTGAACTGCGACGGGATAAAAGCGTGGCCGTAACGGGCTTTGAGCCTTTCCGCCATTTCGATACTGCCGCGCATGCCTTCCGACTTTGGCGTAAGGACGATTTCCGCGCCGTACGCTTTCAGAACTTTTATTCTTTCGACGCTCATATTTTCGGGCATTGTGAGAATAAGTTTCATTTTAAGAGCGGCGCATACCATGGCAAGCCCTATGCCTGTATTGCCGGAAGTCGGCTCGATAATAACGGTGTCTTTGTCGATTGCGCCAGACGACGTCGCTTCCAGAATCATGTTATAAGCGGCGCGGTCTTTCACGCTGCCCGACGGATTGAAATATTCCAGCTTCCCAAAGACGTTCACGTCGTCGTAACTTATGCTGTTGAGTTTCACAAGCGGGGTTTTCCCGATTGTTTCCAGAATATTGTCGTATAACATACAATTCACCTCGTAAAATATTGTAAACCGCGGCGGAAAAATAGTCAAGCGGCGAAAGTGCGCACGCTTCATTTTTCAAAAATAAAACCCCGCATAAGCGGGGTTAAAACTCGTTTTACGAAAGATTACGCTTCGGGAGTTACGGGAATATCGAGATCCGCCGTAATATCCGCAGCCGCCTTTCTTTCGGCGATTTCCTTCACCATTTCGCGCTGACGCTTTTCGGTAAGGTTGTAGAAGAAGATGGGGATAATGCAGGCGATGAAGCTCACGACGCCCGACAAGACAAGCATCATCCACAACTTGTTAAGTCCCGCGACGTCCATATTGCCGACAGGATCGGTCGGGGAAATGTTGCTCATTCCGTATGCGAGAACACCGATGAACGCGCCGATTGCCATACCGATTTTATTCATAAGGGTTTGCATTGCAAAGCAGATACCTTCGCCGCGCTCGCCCGTCTTCCATTCAAGGTAGTCAACCGTATCGCCGATCATCGCGTAGGTCATAATGTTGGAAATACCCTGCGGGATACCGATAAGGATAAGGCAGATTGCCGCGACGTAAATGCCGCCCGCACGAAGTGCACCTGCACTGAAATCCCACATGAAGAACATAATTATCATTGCGACCGCGCCGATTATGTGCGAGCCGATGAACGTCCATTTTTTGCCGAATTTGTTGGTAAGCCACGGACAAAGCACCGAAGCCACAAGACCGCCCGGCACGACCAGCATCGTCAGAAGGCTGTATGCGCTTTCGTTTTGCAAGGCGTATTTACAGAAGTACAAGCCGCCCGTATATGTATAAACCATTCTCGCGCCGCCAAGGATACCCGAAAGAACAAGGAGCAACAAAGGTTTGTTTTTGAACAGCAACCCGAGGTTGTGTCCGAGCGTCGGGGGATTGTCGTCTTCCGACGCACCGAATCTTTCTTTGGTGTTTTTGAAACCATAGAAGAACATCGGCATCGCAAGCACGACAAGCACTATCGCCGCGATGAAGTAAGTATAACGCAAGGCTTTCTGGTTTGCGTCCGCACATTCCGTCCTTAAAAGACCGCTTGCGGAGCGGAAATTCTGCTTATAATATTCTTCCTTGACTTCGACGCTCTTGATATCGCCGTTTTTCTTGAATTTGATATTAAGATATTTCGGATTGTCCTTATCGTCGTAGATAACCGTTCTGCCGTATTTGAAGCCTGCCGCTTTCGCCGCTTCGGTAAGGTTGCCTTCCTTGATATCGCCGTCGTTGAAGTATGCTTTTTGCATTTCCGTATCAAAGACGTAAACGTTTTTCGTGCTGTCGTTGACGTCGTTGATCTGGTAAACGATGACGGGGGTTTGCACCGCAAGTTCGTTATACTTGTATTCCGCAGTGACGCCCGAGGTAATAATAGGCACGAAAACGGTAACGATACCTGCGCCGAGCGTGCACGCAAGACGCGCAACTGTCAGCATTTTTCCGCGGGAGTCGGTGTTGTTGGTCATTGCGGAAGAGAGTCCCCAGTAAGGAACGTCCGCAACCGTGTACACGACCGACCAAATAACGTAAATCACCGAAAGAGCCGCAAAGCCGCCGCCCGTTTTCGGATACCAGGGCAGGAAGCACAAAATGGTAACGACGCCGATGGGAATCGCCATCCATTTGAGATAAGGACGGCACTTGCCCCACTTCGTACGGGTTCTGTCGACGATACTGCCCATAATGGGATCGTTGAAAGCGTCGAAGATACGCGTGCCGAGCATGAGCCAGGCAACCGCCATAACGCCCGACATAACGCCGATTTTCGTGTTAAGGTCAAAGCCCAGCGCGTCCGTCATGAAGACGGTAAGATAACTGCCGATAATCGTACAAATGAAGTTTTGTCCGAAACCGGCAACGGAATAAGCAATCGCTTCTTTCGGCTGCATTCCCTCGCCCGGCGTGGTGCCGAAAAGCTTATGAAGGAAAGCGTCGACTTTTGGATTTTTACTCATAATCTCTCCTTATGGATTTTCAAAAGATAATAGGTATTATATCATTCGCCGCCCTGTTTTTCAAGCGTTTAAGGGAAAGACAACCCGCGTTTTGTCTTTTTTTTGTAAATGATGATAAAACTTTTCCTGTTTTTTTAAAAAATACTCTTAACAATTTTGCAATTTTAATTTATTTTTAATATTAAGATCTATTATTTTAAAATCAAAAAATATGGAAGGCGCTTTTTATGTTGAGACTTGAAGAAATTAAAAAAGATTTTAAGACAGACAACAACGTCGTAAACGTCTTGAAAGGCATCACGATCCAATTCCGCAAACAAGAATTCGTGGCAATACTCGGCCATTCCGGCTGTGGCAAAACAACCCTTCTGAACATAATCGGCGGGCTGGACAAATGCACGTCGGGCAACGTCATCATCGACGGCCGCTCCACGAAAGAATACAACGACCTTGACTGGAACGATTATCGCAACAAGCGTATCGGCTTCGTCTTCCAAAGTTACAATCTGATTCCGCACCTGACGGTTCAGAAAAACGTGGAACTTTCGATGACGCTTGCGGGCGTTACAAAAGAAGAACGCCATGCTCGCGCGCTTGAAGCGCTTGACAAAGTCGGGCTGAAAGCCCATGCCAGAAAACATCCGTCGCAACTTTCGGGCGGACAAATGCAGCGCGTCGCGATTGCCCGCGCCATTGTCAACAATCCCGAAATCATTCTTGCGGACGAACCGACGGGCGCGCTCGACAGCGAAAGCGGCGTCGAGGTTATGGAACTGCTGAAAGAAATTTCAAAAGATCACCTTATCGTCATGGTCACGCACAACTCGCAACTTGCCGACGAATACGCAACCCGTATTCTCAATATGTCGGACGGCGTCATCGTAGGCGACACGAACGAGTACACCCTTGACGAGTGTCTTAGCGACGAGGCGGCAGACCTTGCCGCAAAAACCGCCGCCGAAGAAAAAGCGCTTTCCGACATCGAACAGACGGGCGCGAAAAACGCCAAGCGCGAACTGAAACGCATTGAAAAGAAAAAGCGCAAAAAAGCGTCGATGTCGCCGCTCACCGCGTTTTCGCTGTCTTTCACAAACCTTATTAGCAAAAAAGGCCGCACGTTCCTGACGTCGTTTGCGGGGAGCATCGGTATCATCGGCATAATGCTTGTTCTTGCGCTTTCGACGGGCGCAAGGTCGTTCATTTCAAAAATGGAAGAAAACGCGCTGTCGCAATACCCCATCGAAATCAGTGAAAGCAACACGGACTTGTCGGCGATTCTGTCCCTTCTGACAACGGACACGGCAAAGCGCGAAAAATATCCGTCGGGCGACACGATTTATACGCAACAAGTCATCGGCAACGTCCTTGATAATATCCCTTTACTGACTTCAAAGAACGATTTGACACGATTAAAGTCGTATATTGACGACAACTTTGACGAAACGATCGGTTACGTCAAGTACAACTACGGCACGGATTTCGACGTTTACTGCGACTACACTCACTCGAAAGGCGACGAAGACAAGTATATGAAAGTGCAGCCTTTCGTCGACGCGATTGCGGATATTCCCGTGCTCTCCGGCTTCAAGGAGCAACTTGAAATGTTCTCGTCCTATCTCACCGTGTGGGACGAAATGACCGACAACACAACGCTTCTGAACCGGCAGTACGAACTTCTGGGCAATTCCAAATGGCCGACGAATTACGACGAAGTCGTGCTTGTCGTCGACCGCAAAAACCAAATTAACGACTATACGCTCTTCGCGCTCGGGCTTAAATCGAAAGACGATATCGGCAGCGCGCTTCTGGGCGGCTCGACCGGCGAAACGGAAGGAGAAGAATCTTTCAGCGACTCGACATTTTCAATAAGCGATATTATCGGTGAAAACGGCAAAGAGCCCCTGCAATACCAAATCGCCACGGGTTGCGACTATTATCACAAAAACACCGAAACGGGAAAATGGGAAAAAATTTCCGCAAGGGACGATCAACGCGCAAAAACCTTTATCGACGGCGAGACCGACGGCAGAAAAAACACCGTGAACGTGAAAGTCGTTGGCGTCGTACGTCCCCGCGAAGACGCAAACGTTACGTCGATAAACGGCAACATCGGCTACACCGCCGCCCTGTCCAGATACCTTTCGGAGCGCGCGTCGGAACACCCGCTTGTCAAGGCGTTGAACAACGAAGATGTCACGGTCAGCGAAATCGATCCGAGCACTGACTTCGATTCTCTCATGCTGAAACTCGGCGTGTCCGACGTCGACAAGCCCAAGAAAATCAAAATCTATGCAAGTTCTTTCGACTCCAAAGAGAAAATCCTTGCGTTCCTTAACAACTACAACGCGACTCTTCAAGCAAACGGCGAAACTCCCGTGAAATACAGCGACAACCTGTCGATGATAATGGCATACGTGGAGTCGATGACCGCAACCATAACGGGCGTACTCATAGGTTTTGCCGCGATATCCCTGATTGTTTCGTCGATAATGATTGCAATCATAATATATACGTCGGTCATTGAAAGGAAGAAAGAAATCGGCGTATTAAGAAGTATCGGCGCAAGGAAACTCGACGTGTCAAGCGTATTCATTGCGGAATCGGGCATTATCGGTTGTCTGTCGGGCGTGCTGGGCATTGCGATATCGTATATACTGATTTTGCCGATAAACGCGGTCATTGCAAAGCTGTTCAGCGTACAGCACCTTGCGACGCTTTCCTGGTGGCAGCCGCTTATGATGTTCGGTATCAGCGTCGTATTGGCGGTGCTTGCGGGATTTGTACCGGCGCATATGGCGGCAAACAAGGATCCTGTCGAGTGCCTGCGCTCCGAATAACCGACGATTCCACAAGGACGGAAATTTTCCGTCCTTTTTTTTGGCAATTTTTCCGATAAGTTTTAATAAAGTTGCCCTATCCGCCCGTTTTGTGCTATAATCCGTCATAGACGTATCCGTAGCTCAGTTGGATAGAGCACCGGCCTCCGACGCCGGGTGTCGAGGGTTCGACTCCCCCCGGGTACACCAAAAAACAACCGCAACCGCGGTTGTTTTTGTTATACGTGGGAGTCCGTGCGTTTTAATAAAACGCACACTGCTTTGCAGTCGAACCCTCCGGCTGGCGCTTCACTTTCGATGCAAGCATCTTCGTTACGCTATTTCGTCGCTTTGCTCCTTCCGACTCCCCCCGGGTACACCAAAAAACAACCGCAACCGCGGTTGTTTTTGTATACGGAGGGGGGCGAACCCTTAGGCTGACCGCAAGTGAAGAGAGAAGCAAGCGCTTGCATTTGCGGAAATCGAACGCAGCGGACATAGCCAACAACCGGACACAAAGTGTCAAATGCAAGGCATTAGCGCGAATGCGCGGTTGTTGAGCGTAGACGCTACGCTTTCGAACCCTCCCGGCTATCCGCAACGTGCCAAAGGCACACATCGTGCCGCAGGCACATCGCTTTTGCCAGAGGCAAAAACATCGCATCATCGCTTCTGTGCTTACTCCAAGGAAAAACCGTCCGAAATACGGACGGTTTTTTGTTGTTTGGATTTATTGTTTTTTGTTGATCAATGCTTTGTTGGATTTATTGTTTTTTGTTGAACAATGCCTTGTTGATATTATTGCTTTTTGTTGAACAGTGCTTTGATTGCGGAAATTAACTCGGCAAACGATTTCTTCTTAACGACAAACCAGAATATTGCAAACCCGATAATTCCGACGCCTGCAACGCTTCCGATCACGATGCCCGCAATCTGTCCGCCGGACAGCACTTTTTTATCGGGAGCGGGTGCGATTTCGCCGTCAATCGTGCCGCCGCCCGGTGCTTTGTCCTGATATACGGCGGTAAGAACCATTCCGTCTTTTACCACAAAGGTATATTCCTTTTGGGTGCTGACGATTTTTCCGCTTTCGTCCTTCCAGCCAACGAACTCTTTACCTTCTTTATCTTCTGCCGTTACGGTTACGCTTTCGCCGTGTGCATAGAAATTGCTTTCGCCGTTGATTACCACGTTATGCGTGCCGATTTTGGCAATTCTAAGGTCGGTGATTTCGTTGCCGTCTTTATCAAAGTGCTTTCCGCAAACCTTACAATCTTTGTGTTCTTTCACGCCAAATTCTTCCGTTGTTGCAGGCACTTCGGGTATCAGCTCACCGTAAGTATGGTTGTTTGTGGTGGGAATAGTCAAGTCCGCAATCTCTTTTCGGGTTATCGGATCGCAATGTTTTCCGCACAAATTGCAATCTCTATGCGCCTTTACGCCGGTATCTTTGCAAGTTGCAGGGACTTCTGCAACCAAATCACCCAATTCGTGACCGTCCGGATTGATAGGGATAACAAAATCGGTAATTTCCGTATTGCTTGCATCATAATCCTTGTTGCAAATGCTGCAATGCTTGTATCCTTTTCTGCCCGGGGCTTGACAAGTTGCGTACTGTTCTTCTACCCAAAAACCAAAACTATGCCCGTAGTATGGGCTGATGGGAGTTTTCAACGCTTCTTCGGTTGTTTCGGTTTTGTCCGCGTCAAAGTATTTTCCGCACACTGTGCATTTGTAGTGTGCTTTCATACCGCCTGTGATACAAGTTGCGGGGGTTTCTTCAATAAGCGTGCCAAATGTATGAACGCCGGTTGCGGGGATAGTCAACGCTGTTTCGGTTGTTTCGGTTTTGCTTGCGTCAAAGTATTTTCTGCAATCCGAGCAATAATAATGCGCTTTCATACCGTCAGCAATACAAGTTGCGTGGGTTTCTTCAATAAGCGCGCCAAAATTATGGCTTATGGCAATGGTAACGGTTACGTCAGCGCTTGCCAGATAGTTTTCGTTTTCCGCGTATCTTATTTGGTATTCGCCTGCCGCAAGCCCTGTAATCTTACTTGACGTGCACTTTGTATAATCCGCGTCGCCGACTTTTCTGTATTCCATCGCGATGGTAACGCCGTCGATTGTGCCGCTGCCGTCCCTGCACGAAATCGGATTGGCGATAAGTCCGACGGGAACGTCTGTTTGCGGTGCCTTGTTAATCACGAATTCTTTGGTGAAACTGCCCTCGTACGCGCCCTTACCCGTGACGGTAACAATGTAAGTGCCGGCGTCAACGGGTTTGCCGTTAATATCTAACGCGCCGGTCGAGCCCGATTTTACCGCATAACTTACTTCGAAGTCGGTGCCTCTGACAAGCGTTCCGCCAAAGGTCGGCTCTTGCGCCGTTTCGTTGTACACTTTTTCAAGGTCGGTAACGGGCACAATCTCGTCGTTTACTGCTTTGACAACTTTATACTCAATAGTGTCAACGTATATTAATGAATAAGTGTCCTCTATCGTAGGTTTTATATTGTCCGCTCGCAACTCGCCGTCGATATAAACGGATACGCCGTCTTTGTTTAATACGTGAGACATTCCGTATTCGTCATCGACGCGAATCTGGTTACTATACATATAAGTTCCTTCCGTAAACGTCTCTTCTTCATATCTTTTCCAAGCCGTTCCTTCTTTCTTATACCAGTGACCCATGATGTCGGGAAAATATGCCTGCGTGCCTTCCGTAAAAGTGAACGACGGTTTAACTACGCGTTTTCCATAACCTAATATTTCACCGATGTTTGAAGTTACCCTGATTACGCTGATTACTTCGCGGTCTGCGGGGAGTACGTACGTGTTGCCGACATCCAGGGTGATTTCCTTTGTTTCAGGCGTTGCACCGCTGTCCGTGACCTTAATCACAAGGTCTGCGTTTGCGCCCAAAACGGTCGGTGTTCCCGAAACCGTGCCGTCTGCCGCGACGTCAATCCACTCGGGGCCGGAAACCTTTGAGAACGTGTAAGGTTTTGTACCGCCTGCCGCGCCGTCTGCCACCGAAAACGCAGTTATCGCTTGGTTGATATAAGTACTTTCGATATTCCATTTATTGTCTTTAACAAAATCCAGCGGCGTGCCTGCCGGGGCAACGACGGTATACTCTTCCGACGCAACCCAAGCGAACGAATACTCAGCATAAATTTCAGGGATGGAACTGTCCCATTTTTTGTCGTTTACCGTGACGGTAATGCCGTTTTTGTCAAGCACGTGGGTTGTCCCCCCGCCACTGTCACTATCAATACGAATTTGAGTTTGATAGATATAAGTTCCTTCCATAAACGTTGCATTCATATAACTTTCCCAGTCGCCAGTCGCGGTCTTCTTTTTCCAGTTGTACTGGATTTGGAACTGCGCTGGGACGTCTTCCTTTATGTTAAAAGTCGGTCGTACAACGCTTTTTCCGAAACCTATAATTTCGTCAACGTTTGAGTTTGCGGTGATAGTGCTGACTACGATGCGCGGGTCTGTCTCTTCCGCGCGCGCCGTGTCCACGGGGTTTGCAAGCACAATGCCCAGCATAAGCACAAAACACGTCGCAAGTCCCAAAATCAGCGTCAATATCTTTGATTTGTTTGCCTTTGTGTGCGTCATAATATTATCTCCTTATTTGGATTTTTGGGGGATATTTTGCATAAAACGCGACTTTACATCGCAAATATGCTGCATTAAGTCGTTTAGTATACGATAAACAAGTCTATGTCCGAAACAGTGCCGAAATCGAAACTCTTTGCCCCGATTGCTTTCATGGAATAGGCAAAACCGATGGCGTCTTTCGTGCCGATAAGTGCGTTTACCGCCGTCGTGCCGATCTGCATGTTCAGGTTTTCGGCAGTACCTATTTTCAGCACGGCGTTCAGGGTGTTGAACAAATCCGCCGTATCATCAGCCGAAAGATTGTTAAGCGTAAGCGATTTGTGCGTTACGGTATAGGCAAAGCCGTCTTCTTCCGTCTTATCTACGCGAACGGTGGACGAAACGTAAAGGTTATCGGGGATATATTTTTTGAAGTATTTATACGGGAAACCGCCCATATCCGCTTTGAACGGCGTAAGGTCGAGTTTTGCAACGACGTTAAAGTCCGCGCTGCCGTTTGCGGCGATTTCCGAAAAGTCAATCTGCACGACGGTTACGGACACTTCCTTATCGCCCAACTTGATTTTGCCTCCCGTTTGCTCGTAAAAGACCGTTTGGGCAATCGCCCCGACATGCTTTTCGGTGAGGAAAATCGGATCTGTCATACTTTTGCCCGCAAGTGAAGCAAAATTGACCGAATAACCGTTGTAGCCTTTGTCCTTTTCATAGACGATAAGCCCGTCGATTTTATCATTGACTGCGCTTTTCATTTCGACAAAATCCTGCTCGCCGTAGGCATTCGGGCAAAGCGCGGTTTCGTCCACGTCTTTTGTGAGCGTTTTCAGTTGTCCCGCGGTGCGGAAAAGGTCGATGCCGTACGTCGTGCGGACGTAGACGTATCCGCCGATGACGGTAACGCCGACGATGGCGATGATGACGACAAGTGTAATAAGTACGCCTTTCAATGCTTTCATATTGTCTCCACGATAAATAAGTAATTTGGTTTCTGGTATGTTGCCAAACAGAAAGGGTTTGTTCTGTTTGGCAACATACCCAAGCCGTCCTGACTGACGGCTTTTCGATATGTCGTTTTTTTTGGACAAGCGGGTTTTTACGCCCGCTTATCCGATTTTTCAACAGATAATAACTTTTAAGTTATTTTGCTACGATGGTTGCAGTGTCGCTCAGGTTCCCGAAGCGGGCGTAATATAAACACCAATTCCGATAAATATATCATCGCCTGTAAAAACCCATTCGCCGTTATTGCCGGTTAGTTTGGGATCAGATCCAGTGTTTTTATAAAACTCGACGATGAGATATGAACCGACTATTCTTCCGCCAACTTCATTGTATACCCCCTCGCCTGTGCCGGGAGTGCGAGTGTATTTTGCGATGTCCTTTCCGCCATTAATAAATTTTAATTCGATTGTATCGGTATCTTTGGCGTTTTTAAGCATTTCACCGAGATCACTTCTGTTCAGGTTGACCGCAAATGTGTTTTCGCCAAGCTCGATAGGCTCAATGACATTGGTGCCGGGGACGCCTAACATAAAACCGCTCCTAACTCTTGTCGCATTAGGAACTGCGGTGACTATGCATTCGGCAATAGTTTTTCCGCTCACCCTAAGTGTGAACCTGCGACCGACAAACGCGGGGACTTTTTTGCCTTGGAAATTAATGGTGACGCCTTCAAGTATTTCACCACCTGAAAGTAACGTCGTGCCTTCCGGGAACGTAACTTCGCCGGTTACTTCACCGAACGTGTCGGCAAAGACAACATTCGGTTTAATTCCCGACTGAATTGGGGTGTTTTGACCACCCTCGTCTTTTGTGCGCACTCTTATTGTTACCGTGACCTTGCTATAACCGATAATCGTATCGGGCTTGGACAGCATATATCCTCTATTAAGTTCAGCCTTCGTTGCGCCTTCGATATACAAGCCTACTTCTTCACCAGCGGTTGCCGTTTCAACCTCTGTCGCCGTTGTGCCTGTGCCCTTTTTGATTTTATTCACGGTGATTATCTTGCCGATTTCATTGACTAAAATTTGGTCGCCTTTTTTCACCGTGCCATTAGCGATTATTGTTGTGATCAAAATATCACTGCTACCGGAAAAGGTGAACACGTCTTGGATTCCGGCATAGAAGGAATCGGGAGCGTTCCAAACGGTAAATCTGACCGTGTCGTACACGCCTTTGTTAAGCTCGAAGTTGTCGTTGTCCACGGTCAGGACGGTGGCGCTGATTGTATGTATGCCAATCGCATAGTATGTTTCGGGAGCGCCAATCGTCACCCATTCTACGACGTTGTTCGTATCTGCCGCGACGTTTATGCACGTCAAACCGAACTTTCCGCTTTCAAGGTTTTCTCCAAGTTTTACTTCAAAAACGCCTGCGGGCAAAGTTATCTCGCGTTTGTTGATTATGATAGTCGTGGTGATTTCTCCGCCTTTCCATTCCGCAGTGCCTTTTACGGTTGCTTTCACGGTATATTCGCCGGCATTCTTCGGGGCGGTTTCGGAAAACGCAGTGTCGTTTTCGCCTTTGTAAGTAATGGTGATTTCACCGTCGCCCTTACGATTGACCTTCGCGGGATCAATGATAAACGCCAACCCGTCATAGGTTTTTTCATCAACTAAATCGTTAGCAAACGAAATAGTGTTGTCTTTTGCGCCAAGTGCGGGAATTTCTTGGGTATAGCTATATCCGCATTCCGTGCAGGTGAATTTCTTTTCGCCGACCACACCATAGTCCGCCGGTTTGGTTTCTACGCCTTCGTCAAAGGTATGCGCGGCGAAATTGCCTTTTATTGCGTCATGCGTGGGAGCCGTTGCGTCACAGGTCGAATCGTGCCAGTGTCCCGACTCGTCTTTTGTCCATTCCGTGCCGTAAGTGTGCGTTGCGGTGCCGGAAATTGTCCTTTCGGTTTCGTATCCGCATTCACATACGCCCTTTTCGACTTTGTCCGTATGAAAGCCTGCGGGTGTTTTTTCTGTCCACGTGAACACGTGCGGGGTTTTCTCCGTCGTGTCGGTGTGTTTCTTCGCGGTGCATTCGTGCCAGTGAGTTTTTTCGTCAAACTTCCACTCG
>UMHQ01064146.1_pt1 | contig 93079 bp, 85 predicted proteins | sample 1965531 | NCBI WGS metagenome assembly UMHQ01 (sample SAMEA4836098, study PRJEB28245) | human gut metagenome | biome: gut microbiome; material: fecal sample | place: Denmark | collected 2008 | reverse complement strand
TCTTATCCCATTAGAGATGTTTTTTTTATGGCATAAAGTTTTCAAAAAAAGATAGAAATTTCAATTGAAAAAACAGAAGAAGAAAAAAATAGGTTTACAAAATTAAAATTATAGTGTATAGTACTAGTAATGGGAATGGTAGCTTATATCTTATGCATAATCTACCATAATATTATTTATTATAAGGGGGAAATTTTTATGAAAAAATTAGCACTTGTATTAGGTTCTTTATTAGTTGTTGGTTCTGTTGCTTCTGCAAAAGAAGTTATGCCTGCTCCTGTTGCTGAACCTGAAGTTAAAATCGTCGAAAAACCTGTTGAAGTTATCGTCTACAGAGATCGTGTTGTCGAAGCTCCTGCTAAATGGAGACCTAATGGATCTTTAAATATCCAATACAGATGGTATGGTGAAACTGAAAACAGAGTTCCTGGAGAAAAAAATTCAGATTGGGCTAGAGGAACAAACAATTATGGAAGATTACAAACAGAAGCAAAAGTAAATATCACTGAAAATCAAAAATTAGAAGTAAGAGCTAGAAACTTCCATACTTTACGAACTGAAAAATCAAAAGCGCCAGAAGATCAATTAAGATTAAGACATTTCTATAACTTTGGAAATATTGCTGATACAAAAGTAAATGCAACTTCTAGAGTTGAATATAACCAAAAATCTAATGATGGAGAAAAACATATTGAAGCATCCGTAGGTTTTGATTTTGCTCAATACTTATTCAATAACGACTTTATTAAAACTGATTCATTTGTTTTAAGACCAAGATATAAATATACTTGGGAAGGACATAAAGATGGAAGTTATACAAATACATTAGGAATTAACTTAGAATCTGCTTATACTTTACCATTAGGATTCTCTGCTGAATTCAATTTATATCCTCAATATGTTTTTGCAGATGAAAAATTTGAAACTAATAAAGGTATGAAAGATAAAGAATTCTATATGGAAATGGAAGCATATTTATACAACTCTACTGAACTATATAAAAATGGAAAATTCGATGTTAGCTTTGAATTTGAAGGTGGATATGATCCATATTCTTTCCATCAATATAAATTAGTAGAAAATAGAAATGATAATAAAGAAAGAAGAGACTACTCTTTATATGCATTACCATATCTTCAAGCTAACTACCAAGCAACTGAATTCGTAAAATTATATGCAGCTGCCGGAGCAGAATATAGAAACTGGAAAGACTCAGCTGAATCAACTGCTTCTCATTGGAGATGGCAACCAACTGCTTGGGCTGGTATGAAAGTTAACTTCTAATTCTAGCTTAGCATTCGGTTCAGAAACAGAATACTTAAGACACTCACTTTTGTGGGTGTCTTTTTTTCTTTTCCATGATATAATAAAATCAAAAAGAAAGTGAGGGAAGAAGAGTATGAAGAAATCATTACCAATAGGAATTACAAATTTTCAAGAGTTGATACAAGGAAATTACTATTTTATCGATAAAACAAAATTGATAGAAGATATCTTACAAGATGGGAGTAAAGTAACCTTATTTACCAGACCGAGAAGATTCGGAAAAACATTGAATATGTCCATGTTGCAATATTTCTGGGATATTCATAATGCAGAAGCAAATAGAAAGCTATTTCAAGGACTTCATATAGAATCTTCTCCTTATTTTACAGAGCAGGGAAAATATCCTGTCATTTTTCTTTCTTTGAAAGACATCAAAGAAAGAACTTGGGAAGAATGTAAAAAAGAAATAAAAAAATGGTTATCAGATTTATATGATAAATATCATTTTCTTCGAGACTCATTCAATCAAAGAGATTTAAAATATTTTGAGGATATTTGGTTGGAGAAAGAGGAAGGCAGTTATTCCAATGCTCTCAAAGATTTATCAAAATATCTTTGCCAATATTATCAAAAGAAAGTCGTTATTTTAATTGACGAGTACGATACCCCTATCGTATCTGCCTATGAAAATGGATATTATGAAGAGGCGATTGCTTTTTTCCGTAATTTGTATAGTGCTGCCTTAAAAGACAATGAATATTTACAAGTAGGAGTCATGACCGGAATTCTACGAGTGGCAAAAGAAGGAATCTTTTCCGGCTTAAATAACTTAGCGGTTTATGGTATTTTGGATGAGAAATACAGTTCTTCCTTCGGATTAACAGAAGAAGAAGTAGAGCAAGCTTTACACTATTATGAAATGGAGTACAATCTTCCGAAAGTAAAAGAATGGTATGACGGATACCGATTCGGAAAGACGGAAATCTACAATCCATGGTCGATTATCAGTTACATTATGAATAAAAAAATAGAACCGTATTGGATTGGAACTTCCAGTAATGCTCTAATCAATCAAATGCTGGAAAAAGCAAGAAAAGAAGAAAGTGACATTTTTCAAAAATTAGAAAATTTATTTCAAGGAAATTCTATTTTACAAAAGATTCAAAAGGGGTCCGATTTCCACGATTTAGTCCATGTAGAAGAAGTATGGCAATTATTTCTATATAGCGGATATTTAACCGTGGCAAGAGAAGAAGAACAAGGATTCTATCAACTGAAAATTCCAAATAAAGAAGTCTATAGCTTTTTCCAAGAGAGCTTTATTCAAAAGTTTTTAGGAAATGTAACCAATTTTTCTGCTTTAGTAGTGGCTTTAACGGAAAAGAACTGGAATCGTTTTGAAGAATTACTTCAAACAGTCCTTCTAAATTCCTTGAGCTATTTCGATATGAGTATGGAAGAGGAAAAGATTTATCATGTCTTTATGATAGGCTTATTGAGCATTTTGCAAGAACACTATTACATTCATTCTAACCGAGAAAGTGGCTATGGAAGATATGATATTAGCATAGAGCCAAAAGAGAAAAACAGAGCAGGATTTCTCTTGGAATGTAAAATAGCAAAATCAGAAGAAGAATTAGAGAAAAAGGCAAAGGAAGCTTTGTTACAGATTCAGAAAAAGCGATACGATACCGAAATGAAAGAAAGAGGAATTCAAGAGATTGTCAAATTAGGAATTGCTTTTTATGGGAAGAAAGTAAAAATATTGGTACTTTAGTTCGAGAATTTCTTAATGATTACTTGGAAAAATGAACAAAAAATAAAATCAAAGATTAGGGAGAGAGTTTTCTCTCCTATTTTTGTTGTTTCGAAAAATATATTTTCCATCACTTTTCTTATTCATCAACACTATTTGACAAAGAACCGAAAAAATGGCATTTAGTAAAATTAAAAATATAAATACTTCTATTTTTTGTATATATATAACGAAATATTTTTTTTATTTCTATGGTATAATAGAATAATAAAGGTAGATTAGTATTAGTTTCTAGTAAGAAGGAGAATATCATGCAAATACAAAATGTACTTCATGCTGGGAAATATAAGTGTGCAGCAGTCATGATTTGTTTTTATGAAGAAAATGGAGAGAGATATATTGTCTTAGAGAAAAGAGCTAATGGAATTCATCAAGGAGGAGAAATTTCGTTTCCGGGAGGAAAGAGAGATTTCAAAGATATTGATTTTAAGGCAACAGCGATTCGAGAAACCTCGGAAGAACTTGGAATTTCGAAGGATAAGATAGAATATCTAGGATATGCCGGAACTTTTATTGGAATATTTGATTTATTCTTGGATGTACATCTTTGTAAGTTAAAGATAGAAAAAAAAGAAGAATTGCTATATAATAAACAAGAGGTAGAATATTTAATTTTTTTACCTCTATCTTATTTAGAAAGAACAGAACCTATTATGGAAATTGCAGAATTAAAAAATATTCCGAAATTTGATGTGAGAGCTTATGGATTGCCGAGTCGATATTGGGATACTTGGCCCTATTATGAGAGAAATTTATATTTTTATTTCTATCAAGGGGAAGTCATTTGGGGAATTACTGCAGAGATTTTATTCTCATGGATGAAGGGAAAGAAAAAGGAGAAACTATGATTTTAGATAGAAAATTGGCAAGTATTATGGTAGAAGAAGCAAAAAAACAGGGAAAAATAGTCGTGTTTACCAATGGATGTTTTGATATTTTACATGTCGGTCATCTACGATATTTGCAAGAAGCAAAACGACAAGGAGATATTTTAATTGTAGGAGTAAATTCAGATGCTTCTGTGAGAAGATTAAAAGGGAAAGATAGACCGATCAATTCGGAAAAAGATAGAGCGGAAATGTTATGTGGTTTAGAATCTGTTGATTATACAGTTCTTTTTGAGGAGGATACTCCGGTAGCCTTGTTAGAAGAATTAAAACCATCGATTCATGTGAAAGGGGGAGATTACAAGAAAGAGGATCTTCCGGAAACTGAAATTGTAGAAAAACATGGAGGAGAAGTTCGAATTTTAAGTTTTGTAGAAGGAAAATCAACGACAAATATTGTCAATAAGATACAAAAAAATGAGGGATGAGAATGAGAAAGAAATTATATTTTCAAGAGCTTGATGCACTAGCAGATTCTTTAGCAAATTATGCAAAAGAAGATACTTTTATTGCTTTGATTGGTGATTTGGGGACAGGAAAAACACATTTTACACAACATTTTGCAAAATCTTTAGGAGTAACAGAAAATTTAAAAAGTCCAACCTTTAATTATGTTCTTGGTTATGAGAGTGGACGTTTGCCTCTGTATCATTTTGATGTGTATCGTTTGACGGAAGCAGAAGAATTGTATGAGGTTGGTTACGAAGATTATTTACGAGAAAATGGTGTTATTTTAATGGAGTGGGCAAATTTAGTAGAAAGTGAGTTGCCGGAAGAATATATTAGGATAGAACTTCATTATACAGAAGAAGAAAACCAAAGAGAAGTAGATCTTTGTTATATAGGAAATCAGGAAAAAGAGAAGGAGTTATTCGCTTATGTTAATTTTGGGAATTGATACATCGACAAAGTTATGCAGTGTGGCTTTATATGATACGGAAAAAGGAATTTTAGGAGAATTGAATATCACGGTTCCTAAAAATCATTCCAATGTTATTTTACCTATGATAGATCAGTTATTCTTATTTACAGAAAAAACAATCGAAGATGTCGAAAGAATTGCCGTAGGAATCGGACCGGGTTCTTTTACAGGGATTCGAGTCGGTATGGCGATTGCAAAAGGTTTAGCCATTGGGAAGAAAATTCCTATCGTAGGAGTTTCCGGATTGGATGCTTTAGCGGCTTCGGTACGAGAAAAGGGAAGAGTATTTGCCTTATTAGATGCTAGAAAATCAAGAGTGTATTATCGAATTTTTGAGAATGGAAAAGCTTTGTGTGAAGCAAAAGATGGAAATTTGAAAGATGTTTTACAAGAATATCAAGGAGCAGAAATCAATTACTTTGTTGGAGATGGAGCTTTAGCATATCAAGATATGATTTTAGAAGCATACGGGAAAAAGGCTTGTATTCTTTCAGAAGAGTCTTCTGTGGCAAGAGCCCTTTATTTTGCAAAAATGTCAGTGGATCAAGAAGAAGATAATTTATATACTTTAGAGCCTATGTATGTATGTAAATCGCAAGCTGAAAAGTCGAAAGAAAACGTTTGAAATAGAACGAATCTAAGAAAAAAGTATGAGAAAATCAAAAAAACTTGAAACTTCCTCAATATATTGTACAATAAAGAAGAAAAGTACAAAGGAGGAAGGGCATTGAGCGGAGTGATTCATTTAAATGAAAGTTCATTTTCAGAAGATTTACTACAAAATCATGAAAAAGTATTGATTAACTTTTGGGCTGAGTGGTGTGGCCCTTGTAAATTTGTAAATCATATTCTAGAAGAGTTAGCACAGGAAGAGAATTTGATCATTTGTTTAGTAAATGTGGATAAAAATCCAAAGTTGATGCAAAAATTTCAAATAGAAACGATTCCTAATGTTTTATTATATTCTCATGGGAAGTTGATAGAACAAGTTAAAAAACTGGATAAACTAATTATGAAAGAAGAAATTAGAAAGAAAATCTTAGCTTAAATCTTAGGGAGGACATTGAAAAATGTCCTTTTATTTTCATACAATTGTATGATATAATGGAAAAAGAATAAAAAATTAAGAGAGGTAGGGAACCATGAAAGATAAGCGAATCCTGTTAGCTTTATTTTTAGTATTGAGTATCAATGCGGCTACCTATGCCCAAGAAGTAGAAGGAAGGGCAGATGAAGTTGAAATTGATTTGAATACCAATACAATGACTTCAGAGAGTGGTATTGTATTAAAACAATCAAATATGAAAACAAAAGTCCATACGGTGCAACGTGATACTGATGCAGGGAAAGCCTACTATCGAGATGGAATCATTGCACAAGTCGATAATGAAACGGGAAAAGTAAAAATAGAATCCCAAGAGGGAGAGGCAAATACAACAGGAGATGAAGCTCATTTTTACAAAAATTTTGGATATTTGGAAGTGGCTTCTGTAACGGGAGCAGAAGTTCCCAATGACAGAGTTTACTTTGGGAGTGATCATATTTCCTATAAAGATGAGAAAATATATATTGATAAGGGATGGATGACAACAGATTTTAAAGTCATCAATCATTCTCAAAATCCCAAAGAGATTTCTTATCATATTTTATCGGATCAGATAGTCATTGAGCCGGATAAACACTTGACAATATATGATAGTAATCTATATTTAGGAAAACATAAAACCTTACCTATGGAGTTTCCATGGTTTCGATTAAATATTCGAGGAGGATCTAAAGTACCTTTGTTTCCAAATTGGAGCGAGAAAGAGTACTATGGATGGCAAACTTCTTGGGGAGTTTTATATGGAAATCGTTCTAGTAAACTAAAAGGAGGAATTGCTCCTAAGTTTGCAGATGATATGGGTTGGTTAATTGGTCGTTCAGAAACGTGGTATGATACGAAACGATATGGAACAGCACAGTTAAATGTAACCGACTTATTGCTTCACTCAAAAGTGAAAGGTAAGAAAGATAGTGTTGATGCTGTGAAATATGAACAAAAGCATAAGAGATATCATGTAGAAACCAAACATGACTATGATGGTGAATATGGAAGTTTTCATTTCTCGGGGATTAATGCAACAACGAGTATGATTTCCTCTTTAGACGAATTGATTACAAAGTATGAAGCGAACAAGGAATTTGATAACGAAGCAGGGCTTCGTGGGAGTGGAGTCTATTTAGATAGACCCGGTTTTGATAAAAATGTTGCTTATTATTCTGTTAACTCTGATTTACATGGGATGGGAAAAAATAAAGATATTCGTTTTCAAGCTTCCAGTAAACTAACGACAGATAAAAAATTATATACCTTATCGACTTACGATAATGTTGAAGATAATGTTTTTGATACCAAAGGAGATAATGCTCTATACACAAATGTATCTTTATATCAAGATAATACAAGATATAAACTTGGGGGATATTATAACTATTTGTATGATATTACTCCAGGATATACTAGAAAATACGATCGTTCTCGTGGAGAAGATTACGGCTTTGTTGCTTTGGATAAGAAAAATACTTTGGGAATTCAATATGATGAAATTCGAGGAGATAAGTTGCGAGGATTACACCTTTGGGAAACAGAATCGAATGCAACCGCTTTAAAGCGAAGTAATTTATTAGGATTACCGATTGATTATACTCCGGTAGCTGTTTCTGAATATTCCATCTATAATCAACAAAATGGGAAACTTTTATTAGGAGATTATAGCTCCGGAAAACTACATATCAAACCAAGTATTGCTACAAAGAGAGAAGAGAAACAATTAGATTTATTGGAAAATGAAAAGATTGTAATCACAGATAATAGTTCCCTGAATCCGGAAAGTTATTCTCAGAAAGATGGTTATGATAGATTCCGACAATACAATCGATTTAATAATGAGGTTTATGAAAAGCGAAAAGAAAATAAAGCAAATATCAATCTTGTAGAAGATGATAGCCTTAATGTGAATGTATTTGCTGGAAATCAAAAAGAAGAAATTTGGACAAGAGAAGGTATGATTTCTGGAAAAATTGATGATGTGACAAAACTAAAATCGGAGTCCTCGTTCTATGGTTTTGATATAGAAAAGAAATTTGGTACCTTGGCATTACGAGGGGATTTACGACAAGATGATTACCGACATAGTGATGGAAGTTCTTTACGATATGGTTTAGGATTGAATCATAAAGTAAATCTTTATGAAAAAGAAGATGTCAAAGTTAGCAACGACTTAGATATATATATGCAAAAATATCGTTATAATGGTGGAAAGGAAGAGGATAAGGCACAAAATTTGTATACTAAAAAAGATAGCTATCAAATCAAAGATACACTTTCTTGGGATACAAAAGCCGTTCATACACAATACTCGGGAGAGTATCAAGTAGATAAAAATCCAATCTATCATTCTGATAAAAAAGCAGAAAAGCTAAAACAAAAAATAAATTTTCAAGTAGGAGAGGATAAAAAAATAGGACTTTTCTATGATAGAAATGATAGATATACAAATCGAATAGTGAACAAATTTGAAAATTATAAAGATTTATCAACGGAAAACTATGGAGGAAATTTTGAATATGCTTCTCATAGCTTTGCTTATGAAAGACAAAATATTGATTTCCAATTTCCAAAGATTGCAAAAGAAGAAATTGAAGCAGATAGTTTCCGATATTCCTATCGTTGGGATGATAAGAGTTTAGGTTTCTCTTATCGAACTGGAAAAGATTCTGTGCTTATGAATGAGTTTCATGATTCTAAAGTTTTAGATATTGATAATAAAGTGTATGGAGTCAATTTTCATAAAAATGGAGATATTCAACATCACGTTTATTTCAACTATGAAAATTCTCGACATCGAGAAGGAAGTAGCAAGGTAAATTTAGAGGGAAGTAGAAAAAACATTGGACATACTGATGAGATTAATTTCTCTTATCAATATCGAGATACTAGAATGAAGGATGCAGAGTATATTAAATATGCTTCTTTGGAAACCGGAAAAGCAGAAAATGAATTATCAGTTCAAGATATTGAGAGAGTAAAAAGTTTATGGGAAGACAAAAAAGTGATGGAAGATCCTTTCCATTTGACAGGAATTCGAGATGACGCATTCTTATTTGGAGATGGAAGAGTCAATTTCCGATTTTATACCAGTTTGGAAAGAAACAAAGCCAGATATGAAAAAACACATAATCTAGGAGATTCTTTACAAAAAATTAAAGGAGCTATGTATTATACTTACAATCGATATGGCTTGGGTTATACCTTTGAAGAGAATGCCGGTTGGTTAAAGAATAACTCTCAATATACTTGGAAAAAGAAAAACCGAGAACATCAAATTAGTCTGTATGGAAAGATGGGAAAACCAAGTGAAAGTTGGAAAGTAAAAACCTATGCAAAATTCTATGAAAACCTATTGGATAAGGTCAACGCTGATAAAAAACATAAGAGAGCCTTAGATGGAATTGGAGTAGAAATAGGAAAAGAATTTGATTTTTATGAATGGTCTGTTCTATATGAAAGAAAATATAGTTTAACAACAAGAGATTATGAATGGAGACTTGGTTTACAATTCACCTTGTTAACCTTCCCGGACAATGCTATTTTTAGTCTTGGAGCGAATAAGTCTTCTCAAAAAGTGAGACCAAAAACACAATTTATGGATAGTGTGAATGTAGAAAAAATTGTAGATGATAAAGTAAAAACAAAAGTAATTATGCAAAAGTAGGGGGAAATGAAGTATGAAAATAGAATTTTTAGACGGAAAAGTGCAAGAGTTTCATGAAGCATGTAATATGTTTGTCGTAGCAAAAAGTATCAGTAATTCTTTAGCAAAAAAAGCAGTCGCTGCAAAAATAGATGGAGAATTATACGATATGTCATATGTCTTAGATCATGATGCTAAAGTAGAATTTATTATGCCGGAAAGTGAAGAAGGAGTAGAAGTAATTCGTCACTCAGCAGCACATTTGATGGCTCAAGCTGTGATTCGATTATTTCCGGGAACAAAAGTAACGATTGGACCGGCGATTGAAAATGGGTTCTACTATGACTTTGATCCAAAAGAACAATTTACAGAAGAAGATTTAATAAGAATTGAAGAAGAAATGAAAAAGCTTTCCAAGGAAGATATCAAAGTGGAACGGTTTATGATGAGCCGAGAAGAAGCTATTGAATATTTTGAAAAATTAGGAGAAAATTATAAAGTAGAAATTATCAAAGAAATTGCAAAGGGAGAACAATTATCTTTCTATCGACAAGGAGACTTTGTAGATCTTTGTAGAGGACCTCATGTACCTTCGACTGGTCATATTAAAGCAGTAAAATTAAAATCAGTAGCAGGAGCTTATTGGAGAGGAGATTCTAAAAATAAGATGTTACAAAGAATCTACGGATATGCTTTTGCAACAGAAAAAGATTTGAAAGATTTCTTAAAATTGATGGAAGAAGCAGAAAAAAGAGACCATAGAAAATTAGGAAAAGAATTAGAATTATTCTTCTTAAGTGAATATGGACCAGGATTCCCATTCTTCTTACCGAAAGGAATGGTATTAAGAAATACTTTGATCGATTTATGGAGAGCAGAACATGAAAAAGCGGGATATGTGCAAATCGACACTCCTATTATGTTGAATCGAGAATTATGGGAAATTTCAGGACACTGGTTTAACTACCGAGAAAATATGTATACTTCTAGTATTGATGATGTTGATTTTGCGATCAAACCTATGAACTGTCCGGGAGGAGTGTTAGCATTCAAATATCAACAACATTCTTATCGAGATTTACCGGCAAGAGTTGCAGAACTTGGAAAAGTACACAGACATGAATTTTCAGGGGCTTTACATGGATTATTCCGAGTACGAGCTTTTACTCAAGATGATTCTCATATCTTTATGACAGAAGAACAAATCGAAAGTGAAATTATCGGAGTAGTAAACTTAATTGATAAATTTTACAGTAAATTGTTTGGTTTCCAATATAGCATCGAACTTTCTACGAGACCGGAAAAATCAATCGGAACAGATGAAATTTGGGAAAAGGCAGAAACTGCTTTGGCAGGAGCTTTGAATCATTTAGGAAGAGAGTTTAAAATCAATGAAGGAGACGGAGCTTTCTACGGACCGAAATTAGACTTCAAGATTAAAGATGCGATTGGAAGAACTTGGCAATGTGGAACCATTCAATTAGACTTTAATCTTCCTGAAAGATTTGATGTAACTTATATCGGAGAAGACGGAGAAAAGCATAGACCTGTTATGATTCATAGAGTTATTTATGGTTCTATTGAAAGATTTATCGGAATCTTAATCGAACACTATGCAGGAGCTTTCCCTATGTGGTTAGCACCGGTACAAGTAAAGGTATTAACAATCAATGATGAATGTGCTCCTTATGCTAAGGAAGTAGTCGCTCAGTTAAAAGAACAAGGAATTCGAGCAGAAATAGACGATAGATCGGAAAGTATCGGATATAAGATTCGAGAAGCAAATGGAAGATATAAAATTCCTATGCAAGTTATCATTGGAAAGAATGAAATTGAAAAACGAGAAGTGAATGTTAGAAGATTTGGTTCTCAAGCACAAGAAAGTATGGAATTGGATGCGTTCTTAGCAATGGTAAAAGAAGAAGCAAAAGTAAAATTTAAAGACTAAGCTTTTTACTTTAATAAAAAATAGGGAAAATAAAAACTCTCTTATGGAAAGACACAATAGTGCTTTTTCATAAGAGAGTTTTCTTTTTATTCTATTTTTATAGAATAAGAAAGAGCCATTTCAAGTAATTCAGCATTGATATTGTTTCCCCAAAATACTCCATTTGTTGTGTAAGAAAAGTTTTCCCCATCGAATTGTATCCACCCCTGTTGAATATATTCTTCTATTTTTCTTCTTAATCTTGGATATTCTTTCTCCGCTAATTCTTGTAATTTCTTATCAGAAAAAGAATCAAATTGAAAAAAACCGGAGAGTTGAGTTAATTTTTGGGTATTTTCAGGGTTTTTAGAATAGAAAGTCATTTTTTTATTCATATGGTAACAACCGATATTTTCTAAATGACCACCTGCTCCGACCCCGATAGGAAGCAAATTACGGCTACGAATATACCGATATTTATCTTTACCGTTGGTAATTTTTGTCAGTTCTAAAAGATGATAACCTCTAGTTAAGGCTTCTTGATAGAAAAGATTGTGTAGTTGCTCATCTCGCTTTACATCATAGAAAGTTTCTATGGACTCTTTAGACAAATTTTTTAAGATTTCAGATCCTTCTTGTATCATCAAAGAATAAAAACTGATACTATCAATTCCCAGTTGGGAAGCAAAACGAATATCTTCTAAAACTTCTTCATCACTTTGTTCCGGATAGTTGTAGATAATATCAATGCAAAGAAGCCCATGAAAAGCTTCTCTCAAGGCTTTCAATCTTTGAAAGGCTTCTTTTTTTCCAAAACTTCGATTTAATATTTTTCTTCCCCTATCTGAAAAGGTTTGAATACCGACGCTTAATCGATTGACACCATTTGCCTGTAAAAGTTTGGCTTTTTCAACACTAAGATTATGTAGTGTCGTTTCAAAGGTCATTTCATAGGAATTTGAAAATTTGAAATTTTTTTGTAGGCACTGTAAAATATTTTCCAGTTGTCGATTGGAATAAATGGTAGGAGTGCCTCCTCCAAAAAAAACAACTTCCAACTCACTGGATTGACAAAAAGGAAATTTTCCATAATATTCGATTTGTTGACATAGGTATTCGTGATATTCTTCCAGCTCTGCATCTACTTTTTTTCGGTTCATATTACAAAAAGAACAGATTTTATCACAGTATGGGGTGTGAAGATACAATCCTAATTCTTTGGAAGAATTTTCTTTTTCCAATATTTCCAGAAAATCTTTTTTATTGGCAGCTTCTTTTTTGATATATTTTGATAGAATATTTTCAACATCGTGGTGAGATTTATAGCGTTTTTCAAACATAACATCTTTCCTTTCTTAATTTTTTACCTTTGGGATAATGTAAGGAGCTTCGTTTTCAATAGAATAATGAACTCTACAATCTAAGCCATAAATTTGATGAATATTTTCTACTGTCATCATCTCTTTAGGACTTCCTTTGTTTACGATTTTTCCCTCTTTCATAATAATAATTTCATCACAGAAAGAAGCCGCTAAATTTAAATCATGCAGAACAATAATTGGAGTAATATCATAGTATTGTATATATTTTTTTAAAGTCTTCATAAAAAAAATAGCATTATGAAAATCCAAAGCAGAAGTAGGTTCATCCAAAAGTAAAATTTTTGCTTCCTGTGCTAGAGCCTTTGCTAAGAAAATTTTTTGTAATTCTCCTCCGGAGAGGCTTACCAAAGGTCTATTACGAAATAGTTCTAAATGAAGAGTTTCTATGATATTGTCTACAATCTCAAAATCTCTTTTACTATAAGAGTCCCAAGAATGTTTTAATTGAGAAAATCTTCCTAAACATATAAAATCTCTTACGGAAATTCCCGGAATAATATTTATTTTTTGTGGAATATAAGCAATCACCCTTGCTAAATCTTTTGGGGAGAATTCTTTCCAATTTTTTCCCAAAAGAGAAAAAGATTCAAAATTTCCGGAATGAAAGCCCAGAATATTTTTTAAGAGTGTTGACTTTCCACATCCATTGGGACCAATGATAGCTGTCATTTTTCTTTCCTGAATATTGCAAGTAATATCTTTTAGAATTGGATACTTTCCATAGGAAAAATTAAGTTTTTCTATTTTTAAAAAGTCCTGCTCTTTTGAAATCATGGCATATTCCTCCTATTTTTCATAGCAAGGTAGAAAAAGAAAGGTGCTCCTAATAAAGCGGTAATCACACCGATAGGAACTTCTAAAGGAGATAAAATCATTCTTCCTACAGTATCACAAATCAATAGAAAGGTTCCTCCAAAAAATAAGGTGCAAGGGATGACTCTTCGATTCAAAGGACCTACAATATTTCTGACAATATGAGGGACAATTAAACCGACAAAACCTATCATTCCTGTAAAAGCGACTGAAAAGGCAACCATCAGAGAGGCTAAAATTAAGCAATGAGATTTTAATTTTGAGACAGAAATTCCCATAGAATGAGCTTGTTCATCTCCTAATAAAAGAATATCTAGAGCATTTCTTTTTTGGTAAAAATATAGGGTAGAAAAAATAATAGGAAATAAGAGAAATACAATTTGTTTCCAAGAAGCATTTCCTAAATATCCCATAAGCCAAATAGTAATTTTAAAAGAATCTTCTCCAATCCAATAAATAGAAAAAGAAGTAAATCCTGCAAGAAAGGAAGCTAATGTAATCCCCATAATCAGTAGAGTAGAAATATGAATGTGATTTCCCTTCTTTGCAATTCGGAATAAAAATAAGGTACTCAGTAAACAACAGACAAAGGCAACAGCCCCATAGCTATATTCAGGCAGTCCTAACAGATAAGCTACAACCGCTCCAAAGGTAGCACTGGAAGCGATCCCTATAATATAGGGATCTGCCAGTGGATTTTGAAAAATAATTTGAACGACATTACCGCTAGATGCTAAAAGCATTCCAACTAAAAATGCCATAATAACTCTAGGAAGTCTTAAGTCCATTAAAACTGTTTTGGTATATTCATCCAAGTAGGAATAATGGAACAACTCTTTTGGACTGATATAGACATTTCCGACACTAATACAGATAACAATAGCAGTCATACAAAAAAGTATTGCAAATATAAGATATAATTTTGTTTTCATAATACATTTCCTTTAAAATTGATAACGGAATCCGGCATAGTAATTTCTTTCTGCCGCAGGGTCGTAGTATTTCTTTCCTTTCTCTCCAACAGATACTGTTTCATAGTATTTTTGATTGCAGACATTGTTGATTCCTGCATAGAGAGTAATTCCTTTTTCAAACTCATAAGAAGTTTGGATATCTAAGGTCGCACGTTTTCCATCTTTTCCAAATTGATTGCTATTAGACAGATAAGTATCTGCACTATATTGATATTCTCCTCCAATAGTCCATTTTGGAGTAATTTGATAATCTATATTGAAAGAAAATTTATGTTCCGGAACATAGCTGATATATTTTCCTTCGTATTCCTTATTTTTATCTTTTATTATTTTTGCATGAGTGTAGGTGTAGGCTTCACTCAATTTCCATTTATCAAAAATTTGACTTGCTTTTATATCCAGACCATACCGTTTTGTCTTTCCGATATTCACACTATGAAAAGCAGTTCCATGTCCTCCGGAGAAGATAGTTGAGATTTCATCTTTGGTTTCACTATAGAAAATATCTCCACTAACTAGAGAGGAAAATAGATAATCATTCCATCCAATTTCAAAAGAATTTGATTTTTCAGATTTTAAATTGTTATTGACATAGTCATATTTACCATTTTTTCTAATTTTATCCATTAGCTGTGCAGGAGCAGGAGAAGTAAATCCTCTTTCATATTTTACATAGATATTTCCTGTATCAGAATATAGATAGTTGACTGCCAGATTTGCTGCAACATTATTCATTGTACAGTCTTTTAAAGGATATTCCAAATTTTTATATTTTCTTTTTCCATTATATTTTGAATGTTCAAAACGTAAGCCTTGAATGAATTCCAAATTATTATGACGATAGGTATTTAATCCAAAAATTTCAAATGTTTTTTTGTTTAAAGGAATTTTGGTATTTGTAAGAGTCTCTATCGTTTGATTTGTTTGAGTATTTTCAGAATAAGCCCAAGAGTCACGACTCATTTTATTATGAATATATCCCAATCCTAAAATGAAGTCACTGTTTTCTCCATACTTAAATTTATTTTTTGTTTTAAAACCAAATTTTTGATCTTTAAAATGACTTCCTTGTCGCAATTCTATTTTTGGATTGTTTGCTATAATAGTTTCGAAAGTTTGTATTTGTTTTTTCAAATTTTTTTCCATCATAGGGTTAATATTTGGCATAGAAAGCATTTTTTTATACATGTTAATCCGCTCTTGATAGAAAGGAACTGCATCTTCATATTCACTGGATTTTATTTCTGTGGACTGATAGAAAAGATTGGATTTATGTTCCAGCCAGTCCGTCCATTTTGCATCGTAAGTCAAATTCCATTCTTCTTTTTGAATGGAATTTTTTAAGGTGTCTGTAGGAGAAAGTCCGTTTTGTTTTCTATCTTTATCTATTTGCTCTTTTGTCAGCATATTGACACCTTTGTATTTATTGTCAAAATAGCTGTATTTGAATTCAAGACTGTCCGTTTTATTAAAGCGATAACGTAATTTTCCCAAGAAGAAATCAGAGTTGGAAAATGCTTTTTTACGGTATCCGTCTCTATTATTTTTGGAATAGCTCAAGTTAATATCCAAGTTTCCCAAAGAAGTTCCGGCTGCCACATCATATTTATGATTATGATAACTTCCTATTTGATAACCTGCTCTGGCATAGTTTCCGGTGTATTTTTTCGTAATGATGTTGATAACTCCACCGGAAGTTCCACTTCCATATAAGACCGCTCCTCCTCCGGGAATGACTTCGATTCTTTTAATATCTTCCGGATTTAAGGTATCAATCGGAAGATTGATATGAGAAGTATCTAAAAAATTGGCAGGAACTCCGTCAATTAACAGTTGAACCGTTGTTCTGGCATGGACATTTCCTTGACCACGCATGTCTACACTGCCACCGGGACCGATGTAGATATTGGGAATATCTCTTAATATTTCAGAAACACGGGTATAATGTTTTTCTTTGATGTCTTTTGAAGTTACAATATAAGGAGAAGAAATTGAGTTACGAAGACTTGTTTCAAATCCGGTTTCGGAATAGATATTTTGTGTTCCAAGATCAATTTCCGCCCCAAACATAGCATAAGAAAGTAAGATACTGCAAATACCAAATGACACTTTTTTCATGTTTTTACCACTCCTTTTATTCTTATTCATAAATTTTTTGTTGTAATTTTTCTATTTCATCAAAGATTCGGTAAGAATCTCGAAGTATCATAGAAGAATCTAAAATAAATATTTTTTTGTTTTTTCCTGCTTTTGTTTTTGCAATGACATTGGAAGAATTGATAATATCATCCACAGATTGTAAACTCATTGCTCCGGCTAGAAAATCAGGATTTGTCTTTAAAACATATTCCGGAGAAAGAATAGGACGATTTCCCGGCACATTATCTGCAATATTTTCAACTCCTAAATAATGAAGAATATCTCCCGGAAGAGATTTTTTTCCAAAAGCCATCATGGGAGAAACAGCATAGAGGATAGCTCCTTTCCTGGAAGATGTTTTAGGAATCTTTGCTTGAATTTTTTGTAATTTTTCTTCACATTGTTTTGCAAGTGTTTCTGCCTTTATTTCTTGAGCAGTCATTACCCCCAAGACACGAATGGACTGAATAATGTCTTGTAATGTTTCAGTATCACTTACTAAAATAGGAATATTTAAGCGTTTAAAGTTTTGCATACTTCTTGCCATCATACTATTGACTAGGACTAAATCCGGTTTATATTGTAAGATTTTTTCAAAATTAGGAGTTGTCATATTGCCGACACTTTCTAATTTTTCTGTTTTTTCAATCGGATATATTTTACTTTGTCCTGTTTTACCTATAGCAACAATAGAATTTTCTGCCCCAATTTCAAATAAAATTTCAACAGTTCCGGGATCAATGACAATGATTTTAGAATATGCTTTTTTTGGAATTTTATTTCCGTAATTGTCTGTAATAAAATCTTTGTTGATATTCCATGCATAAGCAAAATTATAAAAGATAGCGATAACAATTGTTATAAAAATTTTTTTCATAGATATCTCCTTTCAAAATATTTTAACTATTAAAAATTAAATCATTTAATATAAATTCAATAAAAGTATATGAAATAAAAAATAAAAAGTCAATAAAAAATTGATAAAATAACTAAACAAACAAGATGAGATAGAAAAGAAAACTTGAAAAACTCTGAAAAAAATGATAAAATAGAATGATATTTTTTAGAAAGGAAGTACAGATGAATTTATACTATATTTATCACAGTTGTTTTGCTGTTGAGGGGAAAAATCATATTGTAATCTTCGATTATTATAAAATTCCCAAAGAAAAAGCAACGGAGAGAGAGTATTTTTTTAATAGATATATAAGGCAGCAAGAAAAAAAAGTATATGTTTTTTCTTCCCATAGCCATGGAGATCATTTTAATCCGGAAATTTTCTCTTGGAAAGAGGAAAATCAAGAAATTCAATATATTTTAAGTAAGGATATTCAAGGGAACTTTCCGGAAGAGATTAAACTTTTTTGGATGGGAGAGGGAGAACAACGAGACATAGATGACTTGAAAATTTTTGCATATGGATCTACCGATGCGGGAGTCTCTTTTATCGTATATATGGAAGAAAAAATAATTTTCCATGCAGGGGATTTTCATCTATGGCATTGGGAAGATGACACAGAAGAAGAGGAAGAAACTATGCGAAAGGAATACTTTCGTATATTAAAAACAATTCAAAAAGATAAACATTCCATGATTGATTATGCCTTTTTACCTGTGGATCCAAGATTAGGGAGGTACACAACGGAGGGTTTAGAAAATTTTGTAAAAGAGCTAGATATTTTACAGGTTATTCCTATGCACTTTTGGGAAAATTATTTCGTCATGGAAGAAGCCAAAGCAATTTTAGATGAATACGGAGTTCAACTGGTTGCTGTCAAACAGCCTATGGAAATGATTCATGGAATTTTTTATATGTTGAAGAAAGAGGAAAGGGGCTACTATATTGATTTGGTAGATTCTTATGGGAAAGCCGTATCGGAAGAGGAGATTGAACTAGACCCTATTTATCCTTATATTCCTATGGAGCAGAAAGATGTTTTTTTTGCAGGCTGGGATAAGAAATGGGATCGAATTTTTTTGGAAGATCAAGAGGAATTATTACAATTTTTAAAGGAACAAGATCATTTTGTAAAAGAGAATTTTGAAAAGATTACTTGGAAAAAAGGGAAATACTCTTTGATTCTCTGTATCCGAGAAAAAAAGGGGGAAGAAGGAATTTATACTTCTCAGATAGAATTGTCGGAAGTGGACGAGGATATCAGCATTATTACAGAAGATATTGTAGCAAATGGTAGTTTTTATTCCTTGAAAAATAAAAGAACAGGTCTATATGATTTAAAAGATTTCATCACAGAATTACGATTTCCGGAAGTTGAAAAATTAATGACTTTGGCACATAAACATTTTCCGGAGATGGAATTACGTTATCGAGATTATAAAACAGTAGAAGTGGAGACTATTATCGTAAAACCACAAATTCTGATTGAAAAGATTGCTTCTGATAACAGTCTGTACTTACGAATTAGTGCAGAAGTGTCTAGCATGGATTATAAGTTTTTAAAGGACAATGATTTTGAGGAAGTAGTTACTTTAAATCTTAGAGAAAAGAAAATTCAAATTTCTAAAATAGATACTTCTCCTGTTAGGGAGCTTGTAGAAGAATTAGTAAAGATTTTAGTTAAAACACAAAGAGAATTAGGAATACGCCAAGCTTATTATTTGGATGAAGATTATTTCTTAATTTTACCGGAAAATGTGGCGAGGGAATTTATTACAAAAAATTTATTACAATTTGCCAATCAATATCAAATTGCAGGAACCGATAAATTGAAGAAATACAATATTAAGGCAGTCAAACCTAGAATAACAGGGAATTTTCATTATTCTATTGATTTCTTGGAGGGAGAGGCGGAAATTGAAATCGAAGGGGAAAAATTCTCCATTCAAGAGGTCTTATCTTCCTATCAAAAAGATTCCTATATTGTCTTAAGCGATGGAACAAATGCTCTTATTAATAAAAGATATATTGAAAAGTTGGAAAGAATTTTTAAAGAAAGTGAGGACAACAAAGTTAAAATTTCTTTCTTTGATCTTCCTATTATTGATGATATCATAGAAGAAAAAATATTGAGTGATGAATATGTATTACAGAAAAATTTCTTTTATGGAATGAATCATTTGAAAGAGTATCAAGTATCTTTGCCAAAATTAAATGCAACTTTGAGAAGTTATCAAGAATATGGATATAAATGGCTTTCCTATTTATCAGAAAAGCATTTAGGAGCTTGTTTAGCAGATGATATGGGTCTTGGAAAGACTCTTCAAGCCATTGCTATTCTAACAAAATTACATCAAGAGAAGAAAAAATCTTTGATTATTATGCCAAAAAGTTTGATTTATAACTGGCAAAGTGAAATAGAAAAATTTAGTCCAGGATTAAAAGTCGGAATTTACTATGGAAATCATAGAGACTTACAAGTTATGGAAGAACAGGACGTTATTTTAACAACGTATGGAACCGTAAGGAATGACATTGTGTTATTAAAAGAATTCTTTTTTGATTTGGTTATTTTAGATGAATCTCAAAATATTAAAAATATTCATTCACAAACGACAAGAGCGGTAATGTTATTGCAGTCTCAAAATAGAATTGCTTTGAGTGGAACTCCGATTGAAAATAATTTGAGTGAGCTTTATTCTTTATTCCGTTTCTTAAATCCTGGAATGTTTGGAAGTTTAGAAGAATTTAATAATACCTATGCTCTTCCCATTCAAAAAGAAAACAATCCGGAAGCGGTCCAAGATTTAAGAAAGAAAATTTATCCTTTTATTTTACGAAGAGTAAAAAAAGAAGTATTACAAGATTTACCGGATAAGATTGAAAAGACAATCTATATTGATATGAATGTAGAACATAAGAAGTTCTATGAAGAAAGACGAAATTATTATTATAATATGATACATGCAAGTATTCGAGAAAAAGGGTTAGGAAAAGCACAATTTTTTATTTTGCAGGCACTCAATGAATTACGACAAATTACAAGCTGTCCTGAAGTAAAAAATTCGTATATCAGCTCCAGTAAAAAGGAAATGTTGATAGAACAAATTGTAGAAGCGGTAGAAAACGATCATAAAGTTTTGGTTTTCACAAACTATATCGGTTCGATTGAAAATATTTGCAAAAGCTTAGAGGAAAGAGAAATCGCTTATTTAAGCATGACGGGAAGTACTAAAGATAGGCAACAACTTGTGAATAAGTTTCAAAAAAATGAAAAATATAAGGTCTTTGTCATGACTTTAAAAACAGGAGGAGTGGGCTTAAACCTAACGGCTGCAGATACGATTTTTATCTACGATCCATGGTGGAATAAAACAGTAGAAAATCAAGCCATTGATAGAGCTTATCGTCTAGGACAGGATAGAACTGTATTTTCGTATAAGTTGATATTAAAAGATACGATTGAAGAAAAAATATTACAATTACAAGAGTTAAAAAGTAAGTTATTGGATGATGTCATTTCAGAAGATAACTTATCCAATAAATCATTTACAGAAAAAGAAATTGAATTTATTTTAGGAAAATAGAAGAAAGGTAGTAGTATGAATCAAAAAAAAGAACGATGTCGAGAAGCAATGTTCCAATTTTATCAAAGAGAAAATTTATTTCGCTTGTATAAGACATATCTTTTAGATTGGATTGCAGAGGGCTATATAGGAAAAGAATTAGATGTTTTTTCGATTTCTATGATAGGACCTATGACAGAAAAAGAAACATTTTTGTCTCTCTTAGAAGAAGTTTATTGTTCCGAAACAATATTTCAAAAAATATTTTCTACCTTAGACAAAGAAGTACAGGAAATTTTTGAGACTTTGGCTTGGGGTGAAAGATATTATCTTTGTGTGGAAACGAAAGAAAAATATTATTCGGAAGAAAATCGATTTCTAAAAGAGCTATCAGGAAAATATAGTTTTTTTCGCCTGGCAAAAGACGCCAAAAATCGAGACTATTTTGAATTGCACTATGATATTTTACGATATATTCGGCAATTTATGAAGAAGCCAAAAGAAATTCACTTACAAGCAATCCATTCTCCAAAATATATGAAGAAGGAAAATAATGAAGAAGAAATTTTGGAGAATTTGACAAAATACTTTGAATTTTATGAGCAAGGTGGAATTGCTCTCTCCAGCAGTGGTAAAATTTTGAAAGAATCCAAATTGAATATGAAAAAATACTGTAATATTAGTGAATATTATATCGATGCGAAAGATTTAGATTACTTAAAAACAGAAACGATTTCTTTATTTTTTTTCTTGCTAAAAGACGAATATAAGAGGGTAGATTATTTTCAAGCAAACAACATCAAAACAATAGTACAGGATTTGCTTTCCACAGACTTAGTCAAAGAGGAAAAATATGCTTACTGCGGTCTATTTTTAAACTTCTTAAAGGGAGTTAAAAATATTTGGCAACATTCAGAAAATTTAAAAGAATGTTTTCAAAGTATTTTAGAAGTCTTAGAAGAACTGGAATCAGGAATGCTTGTCAGTGTGGATAATATTATAAAGTCTATCTTATTTCAGGATAAATTTTATGAATTGATTGATATTCAAGATGTCAAAGATTATATTTATATCAATGAAGCAAATTATGAAAGAACAAGAATTACAAATTATGACCGATATCGAGATTATATTGTGATTCCTTTCATTAAGAGTTTTTTCTTCCTACTAGGTACATTGGGAATTTTTGAGTTATACTATAATATGCCGGATGAAGACAGTTATTTATATTTAAAAAATGGATATTTAAGTAAATATGACGGCTTACAGTATATTCGTTTGACGAAATTAGGAGAATATGTTTTAGGAAAGAGAGAAAGCTATGAGTTTAAAAAAGTAACAGAAGAAAGTGAAATTTTATTAGATGAGGAACATTTAATTATTACTTTATTGGGAGATGCTCCAACGAAGACAATGTTTTTGGAAAGAATTGGACAAAAAATTGCGAGTAATAAATATAAAGTTACCAAGGAAAGCTTCTTAAGAAACTTAGAAGAAAATAGTTCTTTACAAGAAAGAATTGAAGAGTTTCATTCTAAAATTCCAAATCCAAAACCTCAAATTTGGATCGATTTCCTAGAAGAATTAGCTGTGAAAAGTAGAGCGATTATTTGGAAGCCGGAATACCGAGTATTAAAATTAAAGGAAGACAAGGAGTTAATTTCCATTGTCAGTAAAGATAAAAGATTTCAAGAGTTTATTCTTCGAGGAGAGGATTACCATATTTTTGTCAAAGAAGAAAATATGGGAGCCTTGTCTAAATTATTTAAGGAATATGGTTACTACATGAATTGGTAGAAAGAGGGAGATTGTCATGGGAGACTTCGTTCATTTACATTTGCATACAGAATATAGTTTGTTAGATGGTGTTGGAAAAATCGAAGATTATATGAAACGAGCAAAGTCTTTGCGAATGAAAGCGATTGCTATCACAGATCATGGAAATATGTTTGGAGCTTTAGAGTTTTACCAAAAGGCACAAAAATATGGATTGAAACCAATCATCGGAGTAGAGATTTATCTCAGTGAATATCCTTTAGCAGAAAAAAAAGGAAGAAATTTCCATTTGATTTTGTTAGCAGAAAATTATGAGGGGTATCAAAATTTAATGAAACTTTCCTCCTTGGCATATTTAGAAGGTTTTTATTATAAGCCACGATTGGATAAGGAGCTTCTAAAAAAATATTCGAAAGGAATCATTGCTCTATCTGCTTGTATGAATGGAGAGATTGCTTCCTATATTTTGGAAGGAGCAGAAGAAAGTAAAATAGAGGCTACTATTTTAGAGTATCAAGACATCTTTGGAAAAGAAAATTTTTATTTAGAAGTACAGGCACATGAAGAAATAGAACAACAACAGGTCAATGAGGCCTTGTATGCTTTTGGAAAGAAAATGAAGATTCCTTTAGTTGCAACCAATGATACTCATTATGTGAACAAAGGGGAGCATGTATTACAAGATGTCATTGTATGTATTCAAACCGGATCTCATCTTTCCGATGAAAAAAGAATGAAAATTGAGATGCAAGATTTATACTTGAAAAGTTATGAGGAGATGTATGCAGTTCTAGGAGAACAATATCAAGAAGCTCTTCAAAACTCGGTAGAAATTGCAAAACGTTGTCAACTTTGGATTCCTATGCACGAATTTCAATTTCCGGACTATAATTTACCAGAAGGAATTTCCAGTTTGGAAGAATATTTAAAGAAATTAACTTATGAAGGATTGGGGAAACGATATCCTCAAGGTTTAGATGCAAGAATTGTTGAAAGAGTGGAGTATGAGTTATCCATTATCAATAAAATGGGCTATGCAGGATATTTTGTCGTTGTTTGGGATTTTATTTCCTTTGCGAGAAGTCGAAAAATTCCAATTGGACCGGGGAGAGGTTCTGCTGCAGGAAGTTTGGTTGCCTATGCTTTGGAGATTACACAATTAGATCCTTTGGAATATCATTTGATTTTTGAGCGTTTTTTAAATCCGGAAAGAATTTCAATGCCCGATATTGATATTGATATTTGTCAAGAAAGAAGACAGGAAATTATTGATTATGTAGTTCAAAAGTATGGACAAGATAAGGTAGCACAAATTGCTACTTTTGGAACTTTAAAAGCAAGAGCTGCCATTCGAGATGTTGGAAGAGTCATGGATGTAGAACTTGCTAAAATTGATAAGGCAGCAAAATGTATTCCTATGTTTGCTTCTTTGAAAGAAGTCTTGGAAGAAAACATAGAATTAAAAACGATGTACCAGCAAGATGTTGAGTTAAAAAATGTTATCAATACGGCGATGAGAATTGAAAATAAAGTGAGACATATTTCAACACATGCTGCCGGAGTCTTAATTACTAAAAAATCTTTGACAGAAAGTGTTCCTTTGTATGCGGATTCTAAAAATGGAATTGTATCGACTCAATATCAAATGAAAGAGCTAGAGGAATTGGGATTATTAAAAATTGACTTTTTAGGACTAAGAACTCTAACCATTTTACAAAGAACACAGGACTATATTGAGGAGAATACTGGAAAAAAAATAGAATTATCGGAGATTCCTCTACAAGATAAAACGGTGTATGAGATGCTTTCCAAAGGAGATAGTTTTGGAGTCTTTCAAATGGAATCAAAAGGACTTCGTAGTATTTTAAAACGTTTACAACCGAATTCTTTTGGAGATATTGTGGCCCTTCTTTCTTTGTACCGTCCTGGTCCTTTGGGTTCTGGTATGGTGGATGATTTTATTGATAGAAAACATGGAAAAAAAGCTATAGAATATCCACATCCAAGTTTAGAGGAAGTCTTAAAAGAAACCTACGGAGTCATTCTCTATCAAGAGCAGGTTATGAAAATTGCGAATATCATGGCAGATTATAGTTTAGGAGAAGCGGATTTATTACGTCGAGCCATGGGAAAGAAAAATGTAGAAATCATGCATGAGAATCGTTCTAAATTCATTGAAAGATCTATCAAAAAAGGTTATTCTCAAGAAAAAGCAGAGGAAATTTTTGATTTGATTGATAAATTTGCAGGCTATGGATTTAATAAGTCTCACTCGGCTGCCTATGCTCTCATTGCTTATTGGACAGCATATTGTAAAGTACACTATCCGAAATATTTTTATGCCGCTTTGCTTAGCTCGGAAATTTCAGACATTGATAAAATTTCTTTTTATTTTGCAGATGCGAAAGCACATGGGGTGGAAATTGAAACTCCTGATGTACAATTTCCTTCCTCTCGTTTTGTCGTAAAAGGAGATAAAATTCTATTTGCTCTTTCTGCTATTAAAAATGTTGGTACAGGAATTTCAGAAAAGATTAAGGAAGAGAGAGAAAAAAAAGGAGAATTTCGCTCCTATGAAGATTTTGTCGAGAGAATGAAAAAAGAGGGATTGAATAAAAAAGGATTGGAAGCCTTTATTTATGCAGGTGCTTTAGATTCTTTATCAGGAAATCGACATGAAAAAATCGAGAGTTTGGATAAAGTATTGGATTATGTACAAAGAAAAGCGAAGGCAGATGATATTCAACAGATGAATTTATTTGGCGACTCTAAGAAGAATTTAGTACAGTTTTCTCTTTCTCGTACAGAAGAATATCCTATGGAAGTTCTTCTAGAAAAAGAAAAAGAATTTTTAGGTTTTTATGTGAGTGCGAATCCTCTGGATCGATATGAAAGTCTATACCAAAGTTTTGATTTTGATGAATTCAATATTATCAAGGAAGAAAATATGGAGAGGGAAGTTTGGCTCTATGGTATTATTCAAAACTTAAAGAAAACGAGAACAAAAAAGGGAGATGCCATGGCCTTTGCAGACTTAGAAAATTATCAAGGTCAAATTCCTATGGTAATTTTTCCAAAAGTATACCAAGAAAATGGCTTTCTTCTAGTTGATAAAAGTATTGTGTTTGTAAAAGGAAAAGTGCAAATAGATTATTTTCGAGGAGAAGAAATCAAGAAAGTAATTGTACAAAAATTATTTTCTTTTGAACATTTTTTATCTCAAAGCAGTCTAAGAGTATATCTACATATCGTGGAGCAAGAAATGGATGTCTATCCTAAGTTAAAGGAAAGCTTATTGCAGTATCGAGGCGGAGAGACAGAACTTTATTTCGCTCTTCAAGGAAAAAAGGGAAAAAAGTTAAGAAAAAGTTCTTTTTCCATTCGTTTAACACTTTCTTTTTTAGAGGAAGTGAGTCAAATTATAGGAAAAAATAGAATAAAAATAAAATGGAAAGAATCAGAGCACAGATGAGGAGGATACATCATGAAATTAGACCATCATAACATTCAAGAGATGATGAAAATAGTCAACCAATATCAGTTGGAAGAATTATCTTATGAGGGAGAGCAAGGAAAAATTACCTTAAAAGCTTCTTCTAATCCTAGAATCATTCGAAAGGAAAGTGTAGAAAAGAAAGAAGTAAAAAAAGTAGAGAATAGCAAGTTCATAATTTCTGAGGCAATTGGAAAGTATTTTTTCTTACGGGAAAATGGAAAAGCCTATATAGAAGTCGGACAAGAACTGAAGGTAGGAGATACCATCGGTTACGTTACGAGTATTGGAATTTCAACTCCGTTGATTTCAAAATTTTCTGGAGTTATAGAAGAGATTTTAGTAAAAAATGGAGATGTGATTGATTACGGAAAGAAACTAATTAAGATACAAGAATAGAGTTACAGAAGCAGGAGGAAAAGATGTTTCAAAAAATATTAGTGGCAAATCGTGGTGAAATTGCGGTAAGGATCATTCGAGCTGCCAAAGAATTAAATATAAAGACAGTTGCAGTGTATTCGGAAGCTGATCGAGATAGTTTACATGTGAGACTGGCAGATGAAGCAGTTTGTATCGGAGGAAATACAAGTGCGGATTCTTATTTGAAAATTCCAAATATTATGGCAGCAGCAGAAGCAACCGGAGCTGATGCAATTCATCCGGGATATGGATTTTTATCAGAAAATGCTAAATTTGCAGAAATTTGTATGAGCCATGAGATTACTTTTATCGGACCAAGAATTGATTGTATTCAAAATATGGGAGATAAAGCAACTGCAAGAGCCACTGCGATTGCAAATGAAGTTCCTGTGTCAAGAGGAACAGGAATTGTACAAGATGTAGAAGAAGCTGTGAAAAGAGTGGAAGAAGAAATTCAATATCCTGTGATGATCAAAGCGACTGCAGGTGGAGGCGGAAAAGGAATGAGAATTGCTTTTTCCGAAGAAGAACTTCGAGAAAATATGGTAGCAGCTCAACAAGAAGCCTTGGCTGCTTTTGGAAATGGAGATGTCTATATTGAAAAATATATTGAAGAACCTAGACATGTAGAAGTACAAGTATTAGGAGATAACTATGGAAATGTGATTCACTTAAGTACAAGAGATTGTTCCATTCAAAGACGTCATCAAAAAATGATTGAGGAAGCTCCTGCTTTTTCTGTTCCTTTTAAAATTCAAAATGAAATGGGAGAGGCGGCGGTTCGATTAGCCAAAGCAATTCAATATAATTCTGCAGGAACTTTGGAATTTCTAGTAGACAAGAATAATCAATACTATTTTATGGAAATGAATACCAGGGTACAAGTAGAACATACCGTAACAGAGTTGGTTACCGGGATTGACATTATTCAGTTACAAATTCGAGTTGCAGCAGGAGAAAAATTAAATATTAAGCAACAAGATGTGGCTGTGTTTGGACATGCCATTGAATGTCGAATCAATGCAGAAAACCCAAAAGATTTTTTACCGAGTCCAGGTATAATACAACAATATATTGCTCCCGGAGGAAATGGAATTCGAGTGGATTCTCACAGCTATACCGGCTATGAGATTAGTCCTTACTACGACTCCATGATTGGAAAGCTAATTGCCTTTGGTGTGAATCGAGAAGAAGCCATTGCTAAGATGAAGAGAGCTTTATCAGAATATATCATAGAGGGTGTGGAAACAACAATTCCATTTTATTTAGAGGTTCTCAATAATGAAAATTATCAAAAAGGAAATGTAACAACAGCTTTTATTGAAGAAAATTTTTCAGGAAAATAAAAAAGACATAGTTTTTTCTAAAAAAATGAGTTATAATAGTAATAATAACAAATATGGAGGTGTTTTGCATGAGCGAATTAGGAAATATCAGAATAGCAGACGAGGTTATAAAAACGATTGCAGCGAAAGCCGCTTCTGAAGTAGAAGGTGTTTATAAGCTTGCCGGTGGAGTTGTAGATGAAGTTAGCAAAATGCTTGGAAAGAAACGATTAACTAACGGTGTCAAAGTAGAAGTTGGAGAAAAAGAATGCAGCATTGAAGTGTATATTGTAGTAGAATACGGATACAAGATTCCGGTAGTTGCACAAGCAGTACAAGAAGCTGTATTGAAAACGGTTTCTGATTTAAGTGGTTTGAAAGTGGTAGAAGTGAATGTCTATGTACAAAATGTTATGGACAGAGAAGAACCAATTTTAGAAGAAGACTTATAATAAAATAGGAGGCGTTTTTATAACGCCTCTTTTTATACAGGAGGGTATTATGGGTAAAAAACTTTTATTCTTTCTAGCTTGGCTAGGAATTTTTTGCATTGGAATTTTTAATATTATTTACCTAGTGCTTCCAAGTTTGATTACAAGATATATCAGTATTTCTTCTTTTATGTTAGAAACTGCTATCTTGGTATTGTCTGTATTGTATGTTCTTTTGGCGGTCTATAAATTGCTTACAAAATTTGAAAGAAATAAAGACTACCAAGTAGAAACTCCAAATGGAACGGTAGTGATTGCAGCTTCTACGATCAATAAATATGTGGTGGAAGTGTTACAAAAGAATTTTCCGGTACAAAGTACAAAAGTAAGAAGTTACAATAAAAGAAGTGGAATTTTGATTGATGCGAAGATGGATATGGTTTTAAGTAAAAACGTAGCAGATAGTATTCAAGAAGTACAAACAAAGATTACAGAAGAAGTACAGGATAAACTAGGGATTCAAATTAAGAAAATTAAAGTACATTTGAGTAATATGGCAGTAAAAGAGGAAGCAAAAGTGGAAGTTTCTGAAGAAGAGGTGAAGTAAGATGCTAGAAGAATACATTGCAAGATTTGTCTTACATATGAGCCAAAGTTATCGGAAATATATTGGGGGATTTTTTGGGTTTTTAATTGGAGTTTTATGGCTACAATTTGGGTTTTTTCCTATGTTGTTTGTCTGCCTTTGTGCGATCCTGGGATATAAATTAGGAGATTTAAAAATTCAAAAGAAAATCAAGAGAAAAATATTAGAAAAATTAAAAGAGGATTGAGAGAAAAAATGACAAGACGAGAAGCAAGAGAAGAACTTTTTAAATGGATATTTCAAACAGAAATTCAAGGAAATTCAGTAGAAGAAGCCTTTGAGCATTCTTTTTTACGAGAAGAAATTGAAAAAGATGAAGTGAGTAAAGTATTTTTGGAACGATACCGAAAAGGAATGGTAGAACATCAAGAAGAAGTGGCAGAAAAAATTGAGGCTGCTATGACAGACTGGGACCTTCCAAGAATTGGTTATGTAGAGAAAAGTCTTTTAAAAATTGCTGTATATGAAATTTATTTTGAAGATCTTCCTGTTGAAATTATTGTAAACGAAGCAGTGGAAATTGCAAAGATATATGGGGATGTGAAAACTCATGAATTTATCAATGGAGTATTAGCAAAAGTTATCAAAATGAAAAAATAAAAAAATCTTCCCGCAAAACTTTGCGGGAAGAACTTCTGTTTTAATAGCCTATCAAACATTCTTACCTCTATCTTACTATCCTATAAAAGAATGAATTCCCAAAGCGAATAAAAGAAAAGCACCTAGATAATAAGCTTTATTTTTTGATAGATTGGAAAATGATTTTCCAAAATAATACCCGAAGGCAGAAATTACAAAAGTAGTACAACCAATTAAAATGGAAGCCCAAAATAAGGGATAGTTTACTTGTAAAGCAAAGGTAATTCCTATAAAGAGAGCATCAATGCTTGTTGCCACTCCCAATAGAAATAGAGTTTTAAAACTATCTAAATGAGACACAGCTTCACAAGAGTTATTTCTATTTTCCCAACCTTCTTTTAACATAAATATCGCAATTCCACAAAAGATAATGCAAGGAATGATATGTTCATAGTTTTTCACAAAAGGAACTAAAATTTTTCCTGCCATTCCACCTAGAAATGTCATCCCAAATTGAAAGAATCCAAAGGTAAATGCTATTTTTTCCATCTCTTTTTTATTTTGTCCTATTTGAATCAAGCCTTGACAAATCGAAACAGCAAAAGCATCCATTGACAAACCTACTCCAATCAAAAATACCGCAATGAAATTCAATGTTTTCCTCCCTTAATAAATCTACACACATACTATAAAAGTATATTTTATCATAAATGTTATGAAAGTAAAGAGGTGATTTCTGTGAATTTTTGTATTTATAGTTCTGCTTATTTAGGGGTGACTCCTTATGTCATAGAAGTGGAAGTAGATATCAGTGCAGGACTTCCTACGTTTTCTATTGTCGGTTTAGGAGACACTGCAATTTTAGAAAGTCGTTATCGAGTGAAGACGGCTTTAAAAAATTCCGGTTATCTTCTTTCTCCAAAGAGAATTGTAATCAATTTGTCTCCGGCAGGTTTACGAAAAGAGGGGGCTCAGTATGATTTTCCTCTTGCTGTTACTTTAATGTATCTTTCCGGCTATTTGAAAGATCCTTACCAAAAATTAAAAAAATATTTATGGCTGGGAGAACTTTCCCTAAATGGAAAATTAAAATCAGTCAAAGGACTTATCAATACTGCAATTCTAGCAAAAGAAAAAGGATTTCAAGGAATCATCATTCCAAAGGATAATTTAGAAGAGGCAAGTCTCATTGAAGGAATTCAAGTGATTGCTCTTTCTTCTCTAAAAGAAGTGCAGGAGTTTCTATTAGACGAAGAAGAAAGAGATGACAGGCTATCGATTTCAGAAGAAGAATTTATCTTTCCTTATGATTTTTCAGAGGTGAAAGGGCAGTCTCACGCAAAAAGAGCCTTAGAAATTTCAGCAGCAGGAGGACATAATATTTTAATGATAGGAAGTCCCGGATCCGGAAAATCAATGTTAGCTAAGAGACTTCCTGGAATTTTACCTCCTATGAGTTTAGAAGAACGAATTGAGGCAACGAAATTATATAGTATTTCCGGAGAATTAGATGGGAAAAAACTTTCTTTACAAGAAAGACCTTTTCGGGCACCTCATCATACGACAACGGAAATTGCTATGATAGGGGGAGGAAAGAAAATGATGCCTGGAGAAATCAGTTTGGCATCCGGTGGAATTCTTCTTTTGGATGAGATGAATGAATTTAAAAAATCGGTCTTAGAAGCTTTAAGACAACCTTTAGAAGATAGAGTTGTTCGGATTACTAGAGCTTTATACCGCTTGGAATATCAAGCAGATACAATTTTAGTAGGAACATCCAATCCTTGTCCTTGTGGCTATGCTTTTGAAAATAATTGTCGTTGTACGGCAAGTGAGAAATATCATTATCAAAAGAAATTATCAGGACCGATTTTAGATCGGATTGATTTATATGTAGAGATGAGACGATTGACAGAAGAAGAGCTGTTAGCGGATAGAGAAGAAGAGAGTTCCAAAGAAATTAAAAAGAGAGTAATCTTAGCAAGGAAAATACAAGAAGAGAGATATGGCAATACTTTTCATACCAATGCCAAGATGACACAGGAAGAAAGAAAACAATACTGCTCTCTTTCGGAAGAGGATAAGGAATTTTTTAAAGTGGCTTTTGCGAAGTTAGAAATTTCTGCGAGAGGTTTCACAAAATTATTATCCGTTGCCAGAACGATTGCTGATTTAGCAGGCAGAGAAAAGATAGAGAGAGAAGATTTGTTAGAGGCTCTTTCCTATCGTCGCAAATTTTGATTCTAGGCAAATGATACAAAACATGATAAAATAAGGGGTAATAAGTATGGAAAAACTATTTGTAAAATATAGAAAATTAGGAGCTTCAGACTTACATATCCGAGAAGAGGCTAAGCTTTGTTATCGAAAGAATGGAGATTTGTATTTTTCAGAAGAAATCGTTTCTAATAGGGATTTTGATGAATTTTGTCAAAGTCTTGGTATTTTGAAAGAGGAACAAGAAAGAGATAGTTCTTATGAGGATAGTTTTGGACATCGTTATCGTTTAAACTTTGCAAAAGGGGAAAAAGGAAGAATGCTGAGTGTTCGGATTATTTCAGAATTTCTTCCGGAGTTTCCTAGTGAATTGTATATCGTTTTAAAGGATTTATTTACTTCTAAGCATGGTTTGGTTTTGGTAACAGGAAGTACAGGTTCCGGGAAATCTACAACCTTACGCTTCTTTTTAGAGCAGTACAATGAAAGCTATGCGAAGAAGATTATTTGTTTAGAAGACCCGATTGAATTCTATTACCAAGAGAAGAAAAGTCTTTTTTTCCAGAGAGAGATAGGAAGGGATAGTGAGAGTTTTGAGACAGCTATGAAGGCAGCTCTTCGTCAAGATCCTGATATTTTATTGATTGGAGAAATTCGAGACTTACAAAGTTTATATACCGCTCTTTCTTTTGCAGAGAGTGGGCATCTAGTTTTTAGTACTTTACATACAGGGAACTGTGTGGAAACCATTCATAAAATGATTTCTTTTTCTTCCAAGGAAAAGCAAGAGGAAATTCGTCAAAGGCTATCCAGCTCTTTGCGATGGACCATTGCTCAAGAGTTAGTCAAAGGAAAAGAAGGAGGAAGAGTTCCTATATTTGAGCTCTTAAAAAATACAAAGGCAGTTGCCAACATGATTTCTTCCGGAAGAGAAGTTCAGCTTCCTTCTGTGTTAGAAAGCTCTGCCTCTCAGGGAATGTGTAGTAAAGAACAGAGTCGAGAAAATTGGATCAGAAAAGGAAAATTGGAAAGGATTTAAGATTGAATAAAAGAAGTATTGAAGAATTTATGCGTGTGATGCTTCCGGAAGCTTTGGAGGAAGAATTAAAGATAGAAGAAATTCCGGACGGAGTCAAAATTCAAATAGCTGGAAAAGAAGTAGAATTTTGTTATCCTGATTTAGGCAAGGCAGTGGATGATCAAAAGCAAACGATGGTAAAATTAGCTCTATTAAAAGCTTATCAAAAAGATTATGTTTGGGGAGGACTGATGGGAGTTCGACCGAGTAAAATTGTTAGGCGATTTTTGAAAGAGGGTTTTTCCTATAAAGAAGTATTAGAGCATTTGGAACATTTTTATTTGGTAAAAAAAGAAAAGGCAAAGATATTGGTCGACATTGTAAAAAAAGAAGAAACATTTTTACATCGAGGAGCTTCCAATCTTTATGTAGGTATTCCCTTTTGTCCGACAAAGTGTAGTTATTGTTCTTTTGCTTCCTATGAAATTTCAGGGGGAGTGGGACGATATTATAAAGAATTTGTAAATACTTTAGAAAAAGAAATTCGTTTCACAGGAGAGCAGTTACGAAAGCAGCCTCAACAAATTGAATCTGTTTACTTTGGAGGTGGAACACCGAGTACTCTAACAGAAGAAGATTTGGAAAGAATTTTAAAAGTGTTTCGGGAAGAAATTGATTTTTCTTTCGTGAGAGAATTTACCTTTGAAGCGGGAAGAGAAGACAGTATTACTTTAAAAAAATTGGAAATTTTAAAAAAATATGGAGTGGATAGAGTCAGTTTAAATCCTCAGACCTTTCAAGAAAAAACTCTAGCGAGAGTCCATCGTAAATTTAATCGAAGACATTTTGAAGAAGTCTATGAAGATTGTAAGAGATTGGGATTTATTCTCAATATGGATTTTATTTTAGGCTTACCGGAAGAAACGACAGAGGATATTTTGGATACTTTAGAACAGTTGAAGCAATTTGACGTGGAAAATATTACCATTCATTCTTTGGCATTTAAAAGAGCTTCTAAACTTGCCAAAGGAAGTCAAGAGAGAGAAGAAATCGATAGGAAGAAGATTGAGGAGAAAATTTCTTCTCTTATGCGAGAAAAGAAGTTAGAACCCTACTATTTATATCGACAAAAGAATATGTTGGATTGGGGAGAAAATATAGGCTATGCAAAAATAGGAATGGAGTCTATTTTTAACATGGAAATGATAGAGGAAAATCAAAATACCATTGCTCTCGGTGGAGGAGGTATCAGTAAAGTTGTCGTGGAAGAAGAAAATGGGCATGACTATATTGAACGTTTTGTAAATCCAAAGGATCCTGCTTTATACATTCGAGAAATGGAAGAAAGACAAAAACAAAAATTTGCATTGTTTGAAAAATATCGAAAGGAAAAAAATGAAGTATAGAAAAGAGATAGGAGTATTTTTTCTTTGTTTTTCTTTCTTCTTTTTGACAAAATATAGTTTTGCGGAAAAAGAAGTCAAAATAATCATGAGTCAAGGAAATATGAAGGAAAATCAAAAAGGAAAAGTAGATATTAACATAGCGAATAAGGGAGAATTTTTAGCAGCAGGAATTGCTAGCCGTTATACGGATGGAATTTTAGAATATCGAAATGCAGTAGGTGCTTTTGAACATTTGGAAGAACTGAAAAATATTAAGGGAATTGGAGAGGCAACTTACCATAAATTATCGAAGAGATTGGAAATAGGAACAAAGAAAAACAGAAATCCTCTGTTTATCAATCGGGCTGATAAAAAAATATTAAGCTATTATGGTTTCTCGAAAAAAGAAATCAAAGCGATAGAAAAATATCGAGAAAAAGAGGGAAGAATCACAAATAATATAGTATTAAAAAAAATAATTACAAAAAAACAATATGAGAAATATAAAGATTTATTTCGTTATAGCAAATAGAGGAGAAGAGTATGGGAAGAGTAATACGAGGATTGAGTAAAAATGCAAGATTTGTTGCAGTAGATACAACAGATATTGTACAAGAGGCTATGGAGATTCATCATTGCAATCTCTTAGCAGCGGATAGTTTTGGGAGATTATTGACGGTCGCTTCTTTGATGGGAAATTCTTTGAAAGGGGAAGATATTTTAACCTTAAGAACAGATACGAACGGACAAATTAAAAATATTTTAGTCACCGCCGATTCCAATGGAAATGTGAAAGGATATTTGTCAAATAATACTCCCGATGTGAGCGATACTCCTTTATTGGGAGAGGGAATGTTAAAAGTCATTAAAGATTTTGGCTTGAAGGATCCTTACATCGGATTTTGTCAAATGAGTTCCCATGGATTGGCCTATGATTTATCCGGATATTTTTATACTTCGGAGCAAATTCCAACGGTCATTGCTTTCACCGTTTTATTTCGAGATGAGCACACCGTAGAAAAAGCCGGCGGATATATGATGCAATTGTTACCGAATGCAGAAGAAAGTTTTTTAGAAGCTTTGGAACAGAAGGTAGGAGCTATTCGTAGCATTGATGAATTATTTCATGGTGGAATGGATTTAGAAGATATCATAGCTCTTTTATACGATGATATGAATTCTGAGGAAAAAAGAGTAGTCGAAGAGTATGAAATTTTGGAAGAAAAAGAAATACAATATCATTGTAACTGTGATCGAGATAAATTTTATCGAGCTTTGATTACCTTAGGAAAAGAAGAAATTGATAAAATTTTACAAGAAGATGGAAAACTGGAAGCGGAATGTCATTTTTGTGGAAAACACTATGAATTTAGAGAGGAAGATTTTAAACATGAAGAGAATTGATTCCCATGTTCATTTAAATGATGAACGTTTTGATGTAGATAGAGAAGAAGTTTTGCAAAGAATTCAAGAAGAAATGGATTTTGTGGTAAATATTGGTTATGATTTGGAAAGTAGTCAAATTTCTTTGGATTATGCTAGAAAATATCCTTTTATCTATGCAACGGTTGGGTTACATCCTGCAGAAGAAGAGGAGTATACAGAAGAATTAGAGAAGATATTCGAAAGAATGGCAAAAGAAGAGAAAGTTTTAGCAATTGGAGAAATTGGTTTGGACTATCATTGGATGGTCAAAAGCAAAGAAGAGCAACAAGAGATTTTTCGAAAACAATTAGCTTTAGCAGAGAGACTTGGGAAACCTGTGGTCATTCATACACGAGAAGCCATGGAAGATACTGTGAAGATTTTAAAAGAATTTCCAACCATAAAAGGAATTTTACACTGTTATCCGGGCTCTGTGGAGACAGCAAAACAAATGATAGATAGGTTCTATTTAGGAATTGGAGGGGTCTTAACTTTTAAAAATGCAAAAAAATTAGTGGAAGTGGTAAAAGAAATTCCTTTAGAACATTTAATTTTAGAAACGGATTGTCCTTATATGGCTCCGACTCCTTATCGGGGGCAAAGAAATGAGCCGATTTATACGAAGGAAGTGGCTATGAAGATAGCGGAGCTTAAAGGAATTTCTTATGAAGAAGTAGTGGAAGTGACTAATCAAAATACCAGAAAGGCTTATGGAATGTTATGATTCGAGGCATTGGAACAGATATTATTGAAATTTCCAGAATAGAAAAAGCAATGAAAAAGATACAGTTTCTTCAAAAAGTATTTACTGAAAAAGAGCAGGAAGAACAAAAAGCTCGTGGAGAAAAAATGGAAAGCTACGCAGCTATATTTTCAGCTAAAGAAGCAATTGTCAAAGCAATGGGAACAGGATTTCGAGGAATTTCCTTTACAGATATTGAGATATTACATGATGATTTGGGAAAACCTTTGGTATATTTATATGGGATAGCACAAAATAATTGGCATATCTCTTTATCTCATTGTAAAGAATATGCAGTAGCTATTGCGATTTGGGAAGAGTGAGAGGATAGAATGGAAAAAAAGAAAGTGATTGTATGTCGAGGAATGACCTGTGGGAAAAAAAATCAAAAGATGTGGGAGGCCTTATCGAAAAGAGAGGACATTATTTTGGAAGAAGTAAGATGCTTCGGACAATGTAAGAAAGGACCGAATGTAAAAATAGATGGGCAAATATATCATTTTATGGATTTAGAAAAAGTAGAATGGTTTTTAAACAAATAAGGAGTGATTATGGATATTTTAGAATGTAAAAGAGAATATGCGGCTTTGCGAGAACAATTAGAAGACATCAGGAGGTCTCTTTGACTTAGAAAAAAGACAGGAGAAAATTGCAAATTTAGAAGCTCAAACAATGGAGGAAGGTTTTTGGAATGATAAGAGAAGCTCTTCTGCTGTCATCAAAACGATGAATGAAGAAAAAGCTCTGCTTGCGTCTTTTCAATCTTTAGTAGAAGAAATGGAAGAAGAAGAAGTTTTGATTGAGTTTGTAGAAGCCGGAGACGAGATGTCTCAAATAGAGTTGGAAGAAAAACATAAGCAGTTGTTAAAAGACATGGAAAGTTTTTCTACGAGTCTGTTATTAGATGGGGAATACGATGGGAATAATGCCATTGTAACCATTCATTCGGGAGCAGGGGGAACGGAAGCTTGCGATTGGGCAGATATGCTATATCGTATGTACACGAGATGGTGCAATGATAAAAAATATAAGGTAGAAGAAATGGATTTTATGCCAGGAGATTCTGTTGGAATTAAATCCATTACATTTTTAGTATCGGGTTATCATGCTTATGGTTATTTGAAATGTGAAAAAGGAATTCATCGTTTGGTACGGATTTCTCCTTTTGATGCGAATAAAAAACGACATACTTCCTTTGCTTCTGTGGAAGTCGTTCCGGAAGTAGATGAAAGCGTGGAAGTGGAAATAGAAGCTTCTGATATTCGGATTGATACTTATAGAGCGAGTGGAGCAGGAGGGCAACATGTCAATATGACAGATTCGGCTGTTCGGATTACTCATTTTCCAACAGGGATTGTTGTGACTTGTCAAAAAGAACGGTCTCAGTTAAGTAACCGAGAGACTGCGATGAAGATGTTAAAATCTAAACTCTTAGAAATAGAGTTGAAGAAAAAAGAAGAAGAAATGAAAAAAATTCAAGGAGAGCAAAGTGAAATAGGTTGGGGAAGCCAAATTCGTTCCTATGTGTTCCAACCCTATACTATGGTAAAAGATCATAGAACAGGAGTGGAAATCGGAAATATCAAAGCTGTTATGGACGGTGACTTGGATGATTTTATGAATGGCTACCTACGTTGGAATAAGAAAAAATAGAAAAACTGCAGTTTGAGTTCTTACTTAAGCTGCAGTTTTTTATTCGTGTCTGTTATATTTTCTCAAACCATGAAATTTGTTCTTGGATTGCTTTTTCAAAAGCCTCTCCTACATAAATTTCATAATGTCCACAATCAAGTTCCAATAATTTTTTATCCGATTGTAAATGCTCATAGATAAAGTTCATTTCCATAGGAGAATTTACCTTATCTTGCATTGCTTTTCCAAGTAATACAGGGACTTGAATCATTGCTAAGTCGTTATCAATACAAAGTTCGTTGATTTGTTTAATGGTAGACAAGGATAATTTCGTTGCCATCAGTTCCGGAAAAATATCTTTATAGTCTTCCAAAAATGCCTTGCTTTGCTCATCGGATAACAATCTTTTTAAAGGAAGTAATAATACTTTATTGTCTTTAATTTCCTTGTATTTGATATTTTCAATTTGGTTGATATATTTTTGGACTCCTTCTTCATCTAAGCCAAGAGTATTGTTTCTTAGACCATTTGCAAAGGTAATCTGTGCATAAAGTCCTGCAATTTCTTTGCTAAGAGTTGCTACTTTTAGAACATAAAGTCCACCTAGGGAAGTTCCCCAAAGGAATAACTTATTTTCTTGGAGTATTTCGTCTCTTTTTATATATAGAATGATATTTAATATATCTTGTATTTGATGATTTGGAACAATCTCTGTTGTTCCTTCGCTTTCTCCAAAACCATTATAATCAAAAGTAATGACATCAAAACCTTCTTCCACAAATTTTTCAGCATAAGCTGGAAAAAATAAGTCTTGAATTCCGGCAAAACCATGGCACATTAAGATAGTTTTCTTTTTTCTCTTTTCTACATTTGCTAAATATTTTCTTCCGTGTAGTTTCTTTTTTTCTGAATAGATTTCAAATTTCTCTATTGTCATATGTCCTCCTTGTAATTTTGTAATCCAGTTGCTCTTATCATATCGTTTCTTGCGAATGATGTCAAATTTTTTCCATTTTTTGTGAACAAAAATTGAAAAAAGTATATAAAAATATCAAAAATTATGATAGAATAGAATATAAATCTAAAAATCAGGAAAGGATGAGGGAAATGGAAAAGAAAATTAGAACAAGAATTGCTCCTTCTCCTACAGGAGATCCACATGTAGGAACTGCATATATTGCTTTGTTTAATTTGGCATTTGCGAATCATAATGGTGGAGATTTTATTTTAAGAATCGAGGACACCGATCAAAATAGATATACAGAAGGATCAGAACAAATGATCTTTGATGCGTTGCATTGGTTAGGTTTGGATTATGCAGAAGGTCCGGATGTAGGTGGGGATTATGGTTCTTATCGACAATCAGAACGTTTTGATTTATATGTAAAATATGCAAAAGAATTAGTAGAAAAAGGTGGAGCTTACTATTGTTTCTGTACTTCAGATCGTTTAGATAATTTACGAGAAAGACAAAAAGCGATGGGAAAAGCTCCAGGATATGATGGTCACTGTCGTTCTTTGACAAAGGAAGAAATTGAAGCGAAATTAGCAGCAGGAGAACCTTATGTGATTCGTTTGAAGATGCCTTATGAAGGGGAAACAGTGATTCATGATAGACTTCGAGGAGATATTGTTTTTGAAAATAACAAAATTGATGACCAAGTATTGTTGAAAGCAGATGGCTTCCCAACTTACCATTTGGCAAATGTGGTGGATGATCATTTGATGGGAATTACTCATGTCATTCGAGCAGAAGAATGGATTCCATCGACTCCAAAGCATATTCAATTATACAAAGCTTTTGGATGGGAAGCTCCGGAATTTATTCATATGCCATTACTTCGAAATAGTGATAGAACAAAAATTTCCAAGAGAAAAAATCCGGTTTCTTTGATTTGGTACAAAGAAGAAGGATATATCAAAGAAGGAATTATTAACTTCTTAGGGTTAATGGGATACTCTTATGGAGAAAATCAAGAAATCTTCTCCTTACAAGAATTTATTGATAACTTTAATATTGATAAAGTGTCTTTGGGAGGACCTGTTTTTGACTTGGTAAAATTAGGTTGGGTAAACAATCATCAAATGCGTTTAAAAGATTTAGAAGAATTGACAAAATTAGCAGTACCTTTCTTTGAAAGAGAAGGATACATAGCAAACTTTGAAACTTATAAAAAAATTGTAGCAATTCAAAGAGAAAGTGCTCAAACATTAAAGCAATTAGCACAAGAGTCAAAAACCTTCTTTGAAGACGAATACGAATTACCGGTAGTGACAGAAGATATGAACAAGAAAGAAAGAAAATCAGTAGAAAAATTACATGCTTCTTTAGAAGATGAAGTAGGAAAGAAATCAATTGCTCTTTTCTTAGAAAAATTGAATGCTTGGAAACAAGAACAATTTACTGCGGAGGAAGCAAAGGATTTATTACATTCTTTATTGGATGAGTTGCAAGAAGGACCAGGAAAAGTATTTATGCCACTTCGAGCTGTGATGACAGGACAAGCGAGAGGAGCAGATCTTTATAACGTGTTATATGTTATCGGAAAAGAAAGAGCAATCAAGAGAATTCATACCATGTTAGATAAAAAAGGAATTCAATTATAGAATTTAGAAGAAAAGGGACTTGATAGTCCCTTTTTATATTATTTCTTATGAAAAAGGATAAAAAAATAATTCAAGGCTTGACATGTTTTGAAATTGTGATAAAATAAATTTGTTAGCCAATGTGTTATAAGAGTGCTAAAAGGAGGAGAAAATAATGAGAAAAGAGGAAAAAATATTTCAAGCAGAAACAAAAGAATTGTTACATTTAATGATTCATTCTATTTACACAAATCAAGAAATTTTCTTAAGAGAATTGATTTCCAATGCGAGTGATGCTTTGGATAAATTTAAATTTCAATCTTTGACAGATGACAGTTTAGAACGGGGAGATGCTTTGGAAATTCATCTTTCTATGGATAAAGAGAAACGAGAAATTAGCATTGAAGACAATGGAATTGGTATGACTTATGAAGAAGTTAATGAAAATATAGGAACGATTGCAAAATCCGGTTCAAAGGCTTTTCGAGAAAAATTGGAAGCAGCTCAAAAGAGTGAAGTGGATATCATAGGACAATTTGGGGTAGGATTCTACTCTGCGTTTATTGTAGCGGATGAAGTTACTTTGGAAACAAAATCCCCTTATGGAGAAACAGGAGTAAAATGGAGTTCTAAGGGAGATGGTGCCTATGAAGTGGAAGAAATTGAAAAGGAAAACCGAGGAAGCAAAATTACTTTACATGTAAAAGAGGGAGAAGAATTCGACCAATTTTTAGAAGAATGGAAAATCAAAGAATTGGTAAAAAAATATTCTGACTATATTCGATATCAAATTAAAATGGGAGAAGACACTTTAAATTCAAGTCAACCGATTTGGAAGAAGGCAAAGTCAGAAGTAAAAGAGGAAGAATACAAAGAGTTCTATAAATCCAACTTCCATGATTGGCAAGACCCTTTATTACACTTTCCACTAAAAGTGCAAGGAAATGTGGAATACAGTGCTTTATTGTATATCCCTCAAAAAGCTCCTTTTGATTTCTATACCAAGAATTTTAAACGAGGGTTACAACTATATACCAAAAATGTCTTCATTATGGATAAGTGTGAAGAATTGATTCCGGAATATTTTAGTTTTGTATCCGGTTTAGTGGATTGTGATTCTTTATCTTTAAATATATCAAGAGAAATTTTGCAACAAAACAAAGAATTAGAAGTGATTTCTAAGAATTTAGAAAAGAAAATTATTACAGAATTGAAAAAATTGTGGAAGAATGATAGAGAAACCTATGTAAAAATGTGGGAAGAATTCGGAAAGAACATCAAATTTGGAGTGCAAGATATGTTCGGAATGAACAAGGAAAAATTGCAAGACTTATTGATTTTCCAATCCACTTTGGAAGACAAGTATGTTAGTCTAAAAGAATATGTGGATAGAATGGGAGAAGCAAAAGAAATTCTATACGTTGCCGGAGATGACTTAACTACTATGAAATCCCTTCCAAAAATGGAAGCTTTAAAAGAACAAGGAAAAGAAGTGCTATTATTTACAGATAAGATTGACGAGTTTACTATCCGAGTCTTACAAGAATATGAAGGAAAGAAATTTAAATCTATTAGTGATTCCGACTTTGTGTTAGAAGGAAGTGAAGAAAAACAGGAAGAAGCGAAAAAAGCGGCGGAAGAACATAAAGATTTACTAGCAGAAGTAAAGGATATTTTAGGAGATAAAATTACGGAGGTAAACTTTAGTGCTAACATTGGAAATGTAGCATCTTCTTTGCTTTCTAAGGGAGCCATCAGTTTAGAAATGGAAAAAGTTTTATCGGAAATGCCGGGAAATGAAAAGGTAAAGGCAGAAAAAGTTTTGGCTTTGAATCCGGAACATCCATTGATTCAAAGATTGCAAGAAGAAAAAAATGAAGAAGATAAAAAGAATTTAGTGTCTGTGCTATACAACCAAGCAAGATTATTAGAAGGGTTTGCTGTGGAAAATCCAGCGGAATTTATTAAGAGTATGAATGCTTTGTTGAAATAGGAAAAAGAAGAAAAGAAGAAAACCACCCGAGAGAAATTTTTGGGTGGTTTTTTATTGTTTTTTTACATCATCACTTAAAACTAAATTATAACTCATTTTCTATTTCCTTTTTCTATGATATAATGGAAAAAAAGAAAAACAGGAGGAAATAGTTCTATGAAAAAAGAAATCAGTTTTGCAAAAGATTTAATGGAATTTTTAGATAAGAGTCCTTGTGCTTTTTTTGCTGTGGAAGAAATGAAAGCGAGATTACAGGCAAAAGGTTATGAAGAACTTCAAGAACAGGATGCTTGGGATTTAAAAAAGAATGGGAAATATTATGTGACAAAAAATAATAGTGCTCTTTTAGCCTTCCAAGTGGGGAGTGGAGAAATTGAAAAAGAAGGTTTCCACATCATAGGCTCTCACTCAGATAGTCCTTGTTTTCGAGTAAAACATAATCCGGAAATGTCTGTCGAAGGGAAATATTTAAAACTAAATACAGAAGTGTATGGAGGACCGATTTTATCGACTTGGTTTGATAGAGCTTTATCTTTGGCAGGGCGAGTAACGGTAAAAGGAAAGGATGCTTTTCATCCGAAATCTCTATTTGTTAATATTGACGAAGATTTTATGACCATACCTAATTTATGTATTCATATGAATCGTGGAGTGAATGATGGAGCTTCTTGGAATGCTCAAAAAGATACTTTACCATTTTTAGCAACCTTAGAAAAGGGAATGGAAGTAGAGGGAGCTTTACAAAGAAAAATTGCAGACTTGTTAGCTGTGAAAATAGAAGATATTCTAGGAATGGATTTGTTTGTTTATGATAGAGAAAAGGCAAAAATTATTGGAATGAAACAGGAGTTTGTACAATCAGGAAGAATCGACAATCTAGGAATGGCTCATGCCAGTCTGGAAGCTTTATTAACGAGTAAAAAATCAAAAGCATGTAATGTCATTTTAGTATCTGATAATGAAGAAGTGGGAAGTATGACAAAGCAAGGGGCAAATAGTCCTTTCTTAAAGAACACCTTACGAAGAATTGTACTAAGTTTAGGAAAAGGAGAAGAAGAATTTATGAGAGCCTTGGCAAACTCTTTCTTGATTTCTTCCGATCAAGCTCATGCCCTACATCCTAATTATACAGAAAAGCAAGATTTGACCAATAGACCTGTATTGAATGGAGGGGTAGCAATTAAAATTGCAGCCAATCAAGCTTACACTTCAGATGCTCATAGTATTGCAGTTTTTACAGGAATTTGTCAAAAGGCAAAGCAGAAATATCAATTTTTCCATAATCGTTCCGATATGAAAGGTGGAAGTACCATAGGACCGATTACAACAACTCAACTTGATATTCCTTCTGTCGATATTGGGAATCCGATTCTTTCGATGCATTCTGTAAGAGAACTGCTAGGAATCCAAGACCATTATTCTTTATATCAAATTTTCCAAGAGTTTTATAAGTAAACGAACATTTCTATGGGGGAATACTTATAAATATACTAAATTGTATTCAGGAGGTATTCCTATCTTTGAAGAAGGAGATATCTTTCGTACTAGAATTCCATTATCTGAGGTAATAACACAAACGATGGGACCTACCATACATGATACCATACATGATAAATTGGAATCTGTGTTGGAATTTTGTAAGGCTCCAAAAAGCAGAGAAGAAATTCAAAGTTTTTTGAAACTAAAAAATCGTTCTCATACTATGAAATTTTATATCCAACCTTTATTAGAAGGAGGAAAGTTAAGAATGACTTTTCCTGAGAAACCGAAAAGCAAATATCAAAAATATATAAAGAAATAATTAACAAAAAAGGGAAAGTTACCTTTCCCTTTTTTGGAGAGAACCTAAAATAAAATATTTAGAGCCTTCGGAATACAAGTAATTTGTGTTGGTAATTGTGGTCCAGCTTCTCCGTCAATGTCTGTTGTAATTTCTTGTATACTGGAAAGAGTCAATGCTTTGCTTTTAAAATACAAAATATTTTCCTTGTCTGCTTCTTCCAAATGTTCTCCTCTTAAAAAATTATAAACTAGGTTTCCTAGCTTTAACAAGTTTTCACCCTTCACTAAAATGACATCTAAAAGTCCATCATCTATTTGACTATTATAAGCAATGTTAATATTTCCGGCTGTTTGTCCATTAAAGACAAAGGCTAAAAAACATTTCGTTTGTATGGTTAAGTCTTCACTTTCCACTCTTAACTCTATCTTTGTAAAACGAGGGATTTCTTTGATACCATTAAAATAATAAGCTAGTTTTCCAAAAGTATTTTTCAAATGAGTCGGAGTTTTTTGTGAAACATCCGTAAAAAGTCCAAAACTAAAAACATTGATAAAATACTTATCATTGACCTTCCCTAAGTCTACTTTTTTCACTTCTGCTTTTAAAATTTTTTCACAAGCTTCTTCGATATCCATTGGCATAGATAAATATTTTGCAAAATCGTTAGCTGTTCCTGTTGGTAAAATGGCAATGGGAAGAGATAAATTTTTTTGAAGATATAGATTAATAGTACGATTGATAGTACCATCTCCTCCGGCAATTAGAATATGTTCATAATTTTCATGAATATCTTCGAAAGCCATTTCTAGGGGGAAGTTTTCTCCGATTCTGAAAGGAACAATAGTTTTATTGTATTTTTGATAGGTTGCAATCACAGTATCTAACATTTTTGGAGTGTTGGCACTTCCTGAAATAGGGTTATAAATAAATTTTACTTTTTGCATATGATACCTCCGAAAAATGATATTTTTTCATATCATAATCTGTTTTTTTATAAAAGTCAAATGAAGAAGAAATTAGTAGAATATAAAGATTGAAAGGCTAGGTTAATTTTGATATAATGAAAAAATAAAGTGAATTGTAAAAAAATAGGAAAAGAGGTCTTTTTATGTCGGAATATTTAAGTATCGTAATAAATCAGAAAGGAAACTTTCTTTTTTGTTTTTTATGGATTTTGATAGGAGAAAATATTTTCGTTTGGAGAATAGAGTATGGAAAATTTCATAAGAGATTTTTCGAAAAATTGGGAAATGCTTTCTTTTTTTTATTGATGTTAAGTTTTTTTATCACTATTTTTTCTTTTTATTTTCCCAAAATTTCTTATGTAATACTAATACTGCTAGGAGTACTCAGTGTTACTGAAATGGTATTTTATTGTGAATATGATTCCTTATTTACGAATAATACTTTTCTTGTACTAAATGAGACAAATCTACAGGAAAGTAAAGAGTTTTTACACGATTTATTTTCTTGGAAATTGTTCAGAAATTTATGTGTTATTAGCTTTTTTCTTGTTTTGCTTCCTATTTTTTTATCTCCTATTTTTGTACAGCTAATGGATCATAGAATTGGGAGATATTTTCTTTTCTTTCTTCTTTTTTTAGGGGGAATTGATTTTTTACAGGCACATCGTCCTAAAAAAATTGAGAGATATTATATGTATGTTCCTTTTTTTCGAATTTTAAGAGAATATTATTTTTTTGTAGAACAAAGAAAAGCAAATATAGAATCTCTAAAAATTCAGCAACAAGTGGAGAAAGAATTATCTAAAATAGATTCCAAAAATGAGAACATAGATACACTGATATTTGTTATCGGAGAATCTTCTTCCAGAAACTACCTAGAAATCTACAACTCCTATGGGGGATATTTAAAGAATAGTCCATATATGAAAGCAAGAATGGAAAAGGGAGATTTATTTGTATTTGATGATGTGATTAGTTCAGAATCTCTCACGGCTTTATCTATTCCTAAGATGATGACTTTAAAAAATTATGAGCAGGAAAAAGCATGGTATTATTATCCCAGTATGATTTCTATCTTAAAAAAAGCGGGATATACTACTTATTGGATTTCTAATCAGATGAAACATGAAACTGTAGGGAAAGTTTTTTCTTCCTTATCAGATTACTACTTTTTTTCAGAAGATTTAGACGATAAAACCCCGGAAAAGTTTGATGGAGTTTTGCTAGAGGAAGGTTTAAAAATACTAAAAGAAGAAAAGAAAAAAGCGATTTTTTTTCATTTACAAGGTAGTCATAACACTTATAGTAAGAAATATCCAAAAGAATTCGACATTGACACAGTAGAAAATATTACAGGGAGGGTTATTTCTTTGAAAAAAAAGAAGTATTTAGCGGAATATAGCAATTCTTTGCGATATACTGATTTTATTTTAGAAAAGATTTTTACTACTTTTTCGAAAGAAAAATCAGTTTGTTTTTATTTATCTGATCATTCAGAAGAATTTTGGGAAAACAGGGAATTTAGAGGGCATTCAGGAGATAAAGGAAGTCGTTTTATGGTAGAAATTCCCATGTTTATCTTTTTAAGTCAAAGTGTACGAGAAATTTGTCCCAATATTGAAGAAGCTTGTAAAAGAAGTTTGCATAAACCATATATGTCTGATGATATTATTCATACTGTTTTGGGTATTTTAGGAATAAAATCAAGTGGTTATGAGAAAGCTAGAGATTTGTTGTCTACTGACTTTGATATTGCCAGAAAGAGAATGTATCAAGGAAAAAACTACGATGAGTTTTGGAAGTTACAGAAGGTAACTAGAGAGGTTTGATGAAAGTATGTGGAAAAAATTTCAAAGTTTTATGAGAAAATATCGACTTATTGTGGGAAAATACTATTGGGATAGAAAAAAGAAGCATAGAATTTGCTTGAATGGAAATTTTATACAAGAAAATAATATCCAATCCCTTCTTTTTTTAAGACAGGATGGAAAAGTTGGGGATATGGTAGTACATACCATGATTTTTAAAGCCATTAAAACAAAATATCCAAGGATAAAGATTGCTGTTATTACAAGAGGAGCCGCTCAAAACATTATTGAGAAAAATCCTTATGTGGATAAAATTTATGAGTATAAGAAAAAAGAAATAAAAGACTTAGCTAAGAAAATAGCAAAAGAATATTATGATATTCTTGTTGATTTTAGTTTTATGCTGAGGGTTCGAGATATGCAGTTAATCTCGTTATGTAAGGCTAAGTATAATTTTGGAGTAAATCGAGAGAATTGGAACTTGTTTGATGTGAATATTCCTTTTTCTTTTCAAGAGCACATCAGCAGTCTATATCTTGCGTTTCTGAAAAAATTAGGAATTGAGGAAGTGGAAACAGGATATGAACTATTTTTTGAGAATAAGCAAGAAAATAGGAGAGAATATATTGTATTTAATCCTTATGCTGCAAGTAACAATCGTAGTTTTCATGAAAATATGATTTTGAAAATTTCAGAAAAATTACTGAAATATACAGATTTGGATCTTTATATTATCGGAGAAGAAACTAGAAGAGGAGAATTAAAAAAGGTATCAGAAAAATTAGGGAAACGAGTGCATACTTTTGTAAGTAGAAGTATTTCTGAGATATTTCCACTGATACATCACGCTGCCTTCGTCATTACTCCAGATACTGCTATTGTTCATATTGCTGTAGCATTACAAAAAGAAATGATTGCAATCTATCGTAAAGATAGAAAGGGAGATTTTAATTCGATATTATGGGGACCTAATTTTAAGAAAGCTTATGTACTATATTCTAGTGAAAATGATGTGAATGATTGGGAAAGAGAAAATTGGGAATGTTTAGAAAATAGAATAAAACAAATTTTAAAATGAGAGAAAAGCATAAAGTTTACTTTTCTCTCGCTTTTTGTTTTTTTTCTCTGAAATATAGAGATATGGGATTATATTTCCAATATTTTATGAATTTAGCCATGAGACTTCCTATATTTTTAGGAAGTGGATAATATTTTTCTATCGGAAAGTTTTTTTCTAAGACAAGGAGATCCTGTTTTAAAGTTAAGATATCATAGCTTCTATGATAATAGGAAAAGGATTCTCTTTTCGCTTGCGTATCAAAAACTCGTAATTTGTCATTTTGAATGCAAACATTGGAGGTATTTAAATCTTGATGATAAAATCCTTTGCGATGAAAGTTTTGAATCCAATCTATCAATTTTATAAAATCTTCTTCTTTTTCAAAATCTCTCCCTTCTACATATTCCATAATTAAAAAACTTTCTTTTAGGAAAAAGCCTTTTTTAGTAATGGCAACGTAGGGCATCACCAATTCTGTAAAATGAAAGTTTTGAATGGCATAATTCACATTTAACAAGGTAGATAAGGCTTCCCCTCGTTTAAAAAAGCTAAGAATTTTTTTTTGTATCAAAATTTGTTCTGAACGAGGAGATTTTAAAATATAATACTTTTTTTGGATTTTAATCTTAGAAACATAATTTCTTTTGGTGTCTTTAAAAATTTCAATGGTTTCATAATTTTGATTTAAAAACTCTTCTGCTAAATATAGATTTTCTTCTTTTCCATAAACAGTATAGGAGTTGTGCATTCTTTTTTTTAAAATATTCATATATTTTCCTCACCTAGAACAGAAAAAATTAAATTCTCGTATTCTCGAATGATAGTGTCTCGATGAAAACGATTACGACTGCTACGAACATGCTCTTCTTTTTCCTGTCTTGCAGTTTTATCAGAAAGAAAAGAGATAAGTGCGTCTGCTAGAGTTGTATCATCTCCTACAGGAACGAGTTTTCCACAGCTTTCTTCGTTTAAAATTTCTCTAGGACCTGTTGGACAATCCGAACTAATCACCATGCGACCACAAGTGAGAGCTTCAACTAAAACAAGCCCAAATCCTTCATATTTAGAAGCATGGACTAATAATTTTGAGTGTTTCATCCAAACATAAGGATTTTTCATAAGTCCTAATAAGAAAACAGAGTCTTCTAAATTTAAATTTTGAATCATTTTTTGAATTTTTTCTTTATCAGGACCATCACCAATAATATAGAGAAAATCAGAAATTCCCTTATTTTTTACTTTTTGAAATGCTTTTAATAGGGTATTATAGTCTTTTTGTATGCAAGATAATCTAGAAACCATAACACAATATTCATTTTTTAATAAAGTTTTTTGCTCCTCTGTAAGAGAAGAAGTATCCTGTTGTAACTCTTCAATTCTATCAAAATTAAAAGGATTGTAAATTCTTGTTATTTTGTGAGCAATATTAGGATATAAGTGCTGTAATTCTTCCTTCATATCATCACAAATTGCAACAATTTTTGTATATTTCTCTAAGCGTTTTCCAAAATGTTTTATTTTACTTTCTTTTTTCAGTAATCTAGGGATAGAATTATGAATCCAAACGATTTTATGTGGAATAGGAATATTTTCCATATACCGAGTTGCACCAGCATCAAAATCTATTAAAACATTGAAAGGACCCTGTTGAGAAATATATTTTAATGTTTCTAGTTTACAAAGTTTTCTAGCTTTGTGCATATAGAGATTATATTTTAACTTAGAGAGAATAGATTTATTTTTTTCTTTTCTGACTAGCTCTAATTGTTTCATAAATTGGTTTGATTTTAAAAAATGGTAAGGAATGTCGAGAGGGATATCTTTTCTAAAAATATCTTCTTCTGTTTCATCATCGATCAAAAGATGAATATCTAAGTCTGTTTTATTAATATTTTGTAATACTTCGACTAAAACTCTTTCTAACCCTCCCATACGAAGACTTCCACTTCGAAAGAGAACTTTTATTTTTTTCATACTTCCCCCTTAACTTCAAAGATACTTTTTTTTATTCTATCATGAAGCAAGGATAGTTTCAACAAATCTTGAAAAAATAACATAGTCGTGTTAAAATAAAAGGAAAATGTTAAAGGTGATATTTTGAAAAAAAGATGGAAGAAAAAATGCCTGTATCTGTTAAGGAAATATTTTTTACCCCAAAAGCAAATGCAAGGAAATGGAATTTTTATTACAGCAACAGATGGAATTGGAGATAATATTGTTCGTCTATGTATTTTGGAAAAGATGCTAACAATGTTTGGGAAAGAACGATGTTGGATTCTTTGTGAAAAGAAAACAAAAGATTTTATGAGAAAAATTGGTTTTCAACATATTATTGTATTTGAGCCTGAACATAGAAAAAGAGTTATGGGAAAATTTAATTTACTAAAAAAGATTTTTCAAATTCCTTTACAAGAAATTGTATCTTTAGAGTTTGATCAACATGACTTTCCTATTGAATTTTTTTCAAATACTTCAACAACAGGCTATGATAATATTTTTCACCCGGAGATAAATCAATATTACAAACGTAGTATTGAAAATAAATCAGGAAATATTGAAAATGCAGTATTACATTTTTACAATGAATATTTTCAAGAGAAACTTAGCATTGAAGAGATTCTTCCAGATATTACAAAATATTATAGAGGTGTAGAGGAAATAAAAGGAGTTATGACAGTAGGGATTGGAGCAGGAGATCGTTATAAAATTATGGCTCCTTCTGTCTTAGGAAAAATTTTACAAAGAATGATAGAAATAAAAAAATTACATCAGGTAATTTTATTAGGTTTTGGGCTAAAAGAGCAAAAATATGTGGAAGAATTACGAAAATACATCTCTTTTGAGAGGTATTATGTTGATACAAAAGTAGGAAAGTTATCCTTTGAGGAAACGATAGCAGAAATTCAAAAGAGTCAGTACTATTTAGGTATGGATTCAGGTTTATTTCATGTCGCAGCATCCTTAAGGAAGCAAACCTTTGGCTTATTTACGAAAAAAAATCCATTTACTCATGATTTTTGGGACAATGTAACGGTTTTTTATGGAAAAGAGAGTCAAGTAGAGGATTATTATGGGAATTCTATTTTGAATGGAATTAGCATAGAGGAGATATTAGATGAATGATATAGAATTGAGCATCATTATTCCAGTATATAATGTAGAATTATATCTTAGAAAGTGTTTGGACACTATTTATCCATTGCAGATGAAAAAAGAGGTAATCTTGATAGATGATGGTTCTCAAGATAATTCTTTTGGGATTATGCAGGAATATAAGGATAAATTTCCTGAAGAAACAATTATAATTAGTCAAGAGAACAAAGGAATATCAGCTGTAAGAAATAGAGGTTTAGAAGTAGCTCTAGGAAAGTATGTTGCTTTTTTAGATAGTGATGATTTTATTGATACTATAAAATATGAAGAGTTTTTTAAAAGACTCAAACAAGAAGAAGTTGATATATTACATGGAAATGGTTTTTATTATCAAATAGACGAAAAAAAAGAGAAGATTTTTGAAACAGAAGATTCTATATTTATTGATACGACTCTTTTGGGGAAAGAGTTTTATGAAAAAGGATATAATTTACAAATACATAGAGATTATGTTTGGTTAAATATCTATAGAAGAGAATATTTACTAGAAAATTCTTTGTTTTTTAGAGAAGGGATTACTTATGAAGATAAGATATTCTCTCAGGAGGCTTTTTGGAAAGCAGAAAAAATAAGATATGTTCCTATGTTTTTTTATTACTATCGACAAAATTCTGAAAGTATTACAAGAAAACCGAGAAATGTTTTAGACTATTTTTATGTTCATAATTGTCTCCTTGATTTTGCTTTACAGGAAAAAATTTCAAATCTCTTTGTCACAAAAGAGATTATTTCCATTGTAAGAAGTTTATCGAAGAAAGAAAAAGTATTTAATGAAGAAATTTATAAAAAATTGTGGAAATTACCAAAGAAAAACTTTCTTGCTTATCGAAACTTACTGGATATGTATTTTCGAAAAAAGAAGTTAAAGAAAATAAACTATGAGGATATTCTTATGAAAGGACATAAAAAAGAAGGATAGATGAAAAAATATTTATGTATTAGTGCAACAAATTATAATCTTTTATTATTTTGTTTATTAAAAGATTTTTTAGGGCGGACAGTATTTTGGGTAAGTCCGAATTTATATTCTCCAGATCAAGAAGATTTTTTTCTGTTATCCGAGGCGGCTTTTTCTAAAGAAAGAAAATCCGAAAATGAGAGGAGATTTCATCAAATTGAAAAAGGGTATTTTTCAGAGGGAGACTTTGAAATTTATGCTCAGGATCATATTTTGCCTTCTTATTCTTTTATTCGAGGAAAATTTTCTGTCATAGAAGATGGAACGATGAGTTATTTGGAAGTGAAACGAGAGTATGAGAGGGAAAAAAAGAGGTGGTTTCTCTCTCGATGGAAAAGAAACATGAAAGGAAAAATAGCGAAATGTGGAGTTTCTTCCAAGGTAGATAAAGTGTATTTGAGAGGTATTTTACCAACTCCATCTTGTATTCAGCATAAGGTGGAATATATAGATATCCATTCTCTTTGGAAAAAGAAAACAGAAGAAGAGAAAAAATGGATTCGTAGATTTTTTAATTTTCGACAGAGTAATTTAGAGTTATTGGAATCTAAAAAAATAATTTTATTTACTCAACCGTTGTCAGAAGATAAAGTTATGACAGAAGAAGAAAAAATAGAGATTTATCGAAAAATATTAGAAAAAGAAAATGTAAAAGATGTTGTTATAAAAATGCATCCAAGAGAATTGACAGAATATGATAAGCATTTTATGGGGATTAGCATTTTACAAGAAAGAACCCCATTTGAACTATATTTACTTCATGGGTTAAAGGATAAAAAAGTGATTACCTTATTTTCAACTGCAGTGTATGGACTGAAAGATTTTGAGGTAGTTTTTTACGGAACCAATGGGAATAGGAAGTTACTTGACAGATTTGGAGAGATATTGTCTACTACTATTATGAAATAGGTAGAGAGTGGAGGAAAATTATATGTATAATCCAAATGAATTAAGAAAGATTCAATTGAAAAAATTGGAAATGTTAAAAGATATCGTACATTGTTGTGAGAAAAATAATTTAACCTATTGGTTAGATTCCGGAACTTTACTTGGTGCTGTTCGCCACAAAGGGTTTATCCCTTGGGATGATGATATAGATATTGCTATGCCATTAGAAGATGCAAAAACATTAAATGAAATATATTCAAGCGAAGATTATGAGATTCGTTCTACAGAAATAGAAAGTGGTGTGAATTTTTATAAAGTCATTTCTAAAAAAGACTTTGTTTGTTCGGGAGATGAGGTTTTAAAGGTTGATATTGATATTTTCGTAATGCAGTATTATCCTAATTCTCTATTCTTGAAATTTTTTAATGCTTTTTATCACTTGAGAAAAAATAGAAGTGAGGAATTCCAATGGAAATTATGTTTAGAAAATATTTCTATTAATTTGAGAAGAAAATTTGAGAAAATCGGTTACTTTTCTAGCAAGAGTTTGGCAGAGAAAATTCGTAAAATTTGTGAGAGAAATCCAAAGAAGTGGGATTTTGTATCTTATACTTATGACTGCGGTTTTCATTTGTATTTTTGGAAAAAGAATGAAATTTTTCCATTGGGAGTGATGTTATTTGAAGATACTTATTTCAAGGTTCCTAAAGATTATCATATTTATTTAAAAAAATTGTACTACAGTTATGAAAAACTGCCACCTGTGTCTAGGAGAAGACCACCACATTATACGAATTACGAAATTACATTATTTCATAAGAAAAAAGAAGAAGAGTAATGGTTCAGAGGAGAAATGTATTCATGAAAAAGATAGGGTCAATGACTGGAATACGAAATAAATTGGAGAAAATAAATTCTAAATGGAAATGTATGGAAAAAATTTTAGATTCTTTTTATAGGAAAATGCAGAAAGCACATCAAAGACGAAATTATTCCAATTTATAGAAAAAAATATGGGGGGAATTAACCTAAATTTTACTTTTAATGGAGAAGAAGTTAAAATATACGGTGATGGTAAAATTTTTTTTGGAGAAAGGGTCCTATTCTACCATTCAATTAACTCGTGGAACGAAAGTATTTATTGGAAATGACACGGCAATAAGTCATAATGTCAGAATTTGTACCTCTAATAGGAATCCTATGGATGTTATTTTTGAAAAGGATTCGATTGAAATAGAGCGAGGAGATGTTATTATTGGAGATAATTGTTGGATTGGAGCCAATGTTTTTATTTGTCAGGGAGTTAAAGTAGGGGATTGTGTTGTCATAGGAGCTAGCTCTGTAGTTTCTAAAGACATACCTAGTAATAGTATTGCAGCGGGTGCTCCCATTAAAATACTGAAAAGCAAATAAATTTAAGAAAGGGATGCTTATGTATTGCGGTAAGAAAATTTTGGCAATTATTCCGGCAAGAGGTGGAAGTAAAGGAATCAGAAGGAAAAATCTCATAGAGATAGGAGGATTGCCACTCATTGTTTATACTTTGAAGGAGACTCAAAAGTCTAAGTATTTAGATAGAACGATTGTTTCAACAGAAGATTTGAAGATTAAAACAGTGGTTGAAAATTATGGTGGGGAAGTGCCTTTCCTGCGTCCTATGGAATTGGCACAAGATAATTCTAAGACAATTGATTGCATCGTACATGCGATAGAAGTACTCAAATCATATGGAGAAATCTATGAGTATGTGGTTATTTTACAATGCACTTCTCCTTTAAGAAAAGCTTGGCATATCGACGAGGCGATTGAGAAAATTATAGACAGAGGAGAAGCTTCTTTAGTAAGTGTTTCAAAAGTGGAAGAACATCCTATTTTAATGAGAACCTTAAATGATGATGGAACTTTAAAGAATTTATTAAATATAAATAGTACTGTTAGAAGACAAGATTTTTCGAATATCTACAAGGTAGATGGAGCTATTTACATTCAAAAAATAGATGAGGAATTGAATGAAAATACGAGTCTGAACGATGGTAGATTGGCTTATATTATGGAAAAACAATATTCTGTGGATATCGATGAATATTTAGATATTCACAAAGTAGAATTTTATTTGAAAGAATTACAGAAAGACTAAAATAAAAGAGGTTAGTATATGAGAGGCATTATATTAACAGGAGGAAAGGGAACAAGATTATATCCGGTAACACAGGCAATATCGAAACAAATATTACCTATTTATGACAAACCAATGATTTATTATCCCCTGTCTGTTTTGATGTTGGCAGGAATCCGAGAAGTGTTAATTATTTCTACTCCTAGAGATTTAAATTTATTTCGAGATTTATTAGGAGATGGAAAAAAATTTGGTCTCTTTTTATCCTATGCCACCCAAGAAAATGCAAATGGTTTGGCAGAAGCTTTTCTTATTGGAGAAAGCTTTATAGGAGAGGAGGGATGTGCTCTCATCTTAGGCGATAATCTGTTTTATGGCAGAGCTTTCACGGAAACTCTACAGAAGGCAATTACTTTGGAAAAAGGAGCTATTATTTTTCCATATTATGTGCAGAATCCGAAGGAGTTTGGGGTAGTGGAGTTTGATGAAGAAGGTAAAATTATTTCTCTAGAAGAAAAACCAAAGCATCCGAAGTCAAATTTTATCATTCCGGGACTTTATTTCTTTGACTCTACGGTGGTGGAAAAAGCAAAACGAGTGAAGAAATCAAAGAGGGGAGAATTAGAAATTTTAAGCATTTTAGAGATGTATTTAGCAGAAAAAAAGGTGTTTTCTTTTCATTTAGGAAGAGGTATGATGTGGTTTGATACAGGAACAGAAGATTCTCTTTTGGATAGTGCTAATTTTATAAAAACCGTACAACAAAACCAAAGAATTGTGATAGCTTGTTTGGAAGAAATTGCATATCAGAAAGGTTGGATTACAAAAGAAATGGTAATACAACAGGCGGAGAAGATGAAAAAATCGAAGTATGGAAAATATTTATTTTCTTTCATTTCATAATTTTTTGAGAATAGAATGATATCAATCTATTTCAATGAGGGCAAGGAGAGTTGACATGTTAAAGTTTGAAAAAAAAGAAACCGAACTTGAAGGAGTATATATTATTCATACTGTGAAATTTGAGGATGAGCGTGGATATTTTTCTGAGGTGTATCAAAAAGATTCCTTTCGAGATTTGGGAATTCAAGAGAATTTCATTCAGGAAAATGTTTCTTTTTCCAAGAAGGGAACTTTACGGGGACTTCATTTTCAAACCAAAAAGAAACAAGGAAAATTGTTACGGGTATTAGAAGGAAAAATTTATGATGTCATTGTTGATTTACGAAAAGAAAGTAGCACTTATGGAAAATATATTGGAATAGAGCTCAGCTCAAAAGACCAAAATTTACTTTGGATTCCTCCAGACTTTGCTCATGGATTTTTAAGTTTAGCAGAAAAGAATATTATTCAGTATCAATGTACAGACAGCTATGATATGGAGTATGAAGAAGGAATTTTATGGTCGGACCAAGATTTGAATATTGATTGGAAATTAGATGAATATGGATTTTCAGAAGAAGAATTAATTATTTCTGAAAAGGATAAAAAGCAAAAAAAATTTGTGGACTATGAAAGATTTGAGAAAGAAAAAAGCATTCTTATTTTAGGAGGAAATGGTCAATTAGGAAAAGAATTCCAGAAATTTTTACAGAAAAAAATGATAGAATATCAAGCAATAGATAAGGATGCTTTAGACGTTAGTAATGAGAAAAAATGTAGAGAATTTTTTATACAAAAACATTATTGTTGTGTAATTAACTGTGCTGCTTATACAAATGTGGATTTGGCGGAAAAAGAAAAAGAAGAATGCAAGGCGGTAAATACCGATGCTGTCCGAATATGGACGAAAATGTGTGAAGAAAAAGAAATCCCCTTTATTACTTTTTCAACAGATATGGTTTTTGATGGAAAAGATGAATTTCCTTATACAGAAGAAGATATGCCAAATCCGGTAAATTGGTATGGAAAAACAAAATTGGAAGGAGAAAAATTTGCCTTACAATATTCAAGATCTTTGGTTATTAGAACTTCATGGTTATTTTCTACCGAAGGGGACAATTTTTGTAAAAAGGCTTTGCTTTGGGCAAAAAATCAAGAGACACTTAGGATCGTGGATGACCAAATTTCATCCCCTACTTCTGTAGAGGATATTGCTGTTTTTACTTGGAAATTATATCAAAAAGCTTGTTTTGGTCTGTATCATATGAGTGGTATGGGAGAAAGTTCAAAGTACGATCAAATTAGATATTTATTATCTTTATTTTCTTGGAAAGGTAGAATAGAACGTGCAAAAACAGAAGAATTTTGGAATCTTGCCAATCGTCCGAAGTACAGCAAGTTGTGTTGTATGAAGTTGTATGGTGCTTTAGGTTTGTCACTTCCATATTGGAAGAAATCAATTCAATATTTTGCAAAGAATTTACGAGATAAAAACTTATTTTAGAATTAAATTGTATAAGGAAAAGGGGATATGAAGACTTATTTGTTGACCGGAGCAGCAGGTTTTATTGGTTCTAATTTTATAAAATATATGTTAAAAAAATATCCGGAAAGAATGTATATTTTATTAGATAAACTAACCTATGCTGCCAATTTAAAAAATATTAAAGAAGAATTAAAAAAAGCCAATGTTATTTTTGTACAGGGAGATATTTGTGATTCTCTGCTTGTAAAGGAAATTTTTGTAAAATATAATATAGATTATGTTGTAAATTTTGCTGCAGAATCTCATGTGGATCGAAGCATCGCAAATCCAAGAATATTCTTAGAAACAAATATTCTAGGGGTTCAGAATTTAATGGATAGAGCAAGAGAGTGTTGGAGTATAGGAAAAGATGAAAAAGGCTATCCTATTTATGCTTCTGGAAAGAAATTTTTGCAAATTTCAACAGATGAAGTCTATGGAAGTTTAGAAAAAGATATTCCTGATGGAAAAGAACTAAGTTTTCAAGAAGAAGATCTGAATCAATTGATTTATGGTAGACGCGAAACAAAGGCTTATGGAAATCAATTTTTTACAGAAGAAACTCCTGTGAATCCAAATTCACCCTATTCAGTATCAAAAACTAGTGCAGATTTATTGGTAAAAGCTTATTATGAAACGTATCATTTTCCAATGAATATTACAAGATGTTCCAATAATTATGGACAATTTCAACACGAAGAAAAATTGATTCCTCTCATGATAAAATCTGCATTATCTGGAAAAGAGTTACCTGTTTATGGAGACGGTATGAATGTGCGGGATTGGCTGTACATAGAGGACCATTGCAAAGCAATCGATATGGTTTTATCTTCGGGAAGAGAAGGGGAAATTTATAATATAGGTGGCTTCAATGAAAAAACAAATTTATATATTATTCATATTATTTTAGAAGAAATCGCAAAATATGAAAAGTCGAAACCTAGAACTGAGCTGATTCGTTTTGTAGAAGATCGTTTAGGACATGATAGGAGATATGCAATCAATCCTAGAAAAATTGTTCAAGAATTAGGATGGTATCCGGAAACTACCTTTGAAGATGGAATAAAACAAACCATACAGCATTTTATGAAGGAATGGAAAGTAAGGAACTAAAGATGAAATTACAAAAAGAAAAGTATTTAGGATATGTATTATACTTTTACGATGAGAAATACAAGGAAATTGGGAAAAAAATTATTGAGAAACAATATAGAGAAATTCAAAGACTAAAAGATACTGCGAGAAATTTTGTTTCTGTGATAGAGATTGATACAGAAAAATTTATTTATAAAGAGCCAAGAAATGAGTACCGTTTGCCACAACGAAGGTATATGAGTTTCATAAAAAAAGGAGAATGTCTAAATTCTCTTATCAATATTACATATTTGAGAGAGGTGTTGAAGATAACGGAATATATAAAACCGTTTTTATCTATTGTAAAACGACAAAAAGGCATGATTTCTTATTCTTCTCTATTAATGGAATATTCTTCGGGAGTTTCTACGGTAGGGCATTTTGATATGATTGTAGATATTATGAAAAGAATTCATAAATTGGGATATTACCATGGAGATTGTAATCCTAGTAATTTTTTATTGGAAGAAAAAGGAAAGCAAAAGTATATTCGTGTGTTAGATACACAAGGAAAAAATGGGACTTACAAAATATAGGGCACATTATGATATGTTAACTTTAAAATTGGATTCTTATCAGGAAATGGAATATCCCTATACAATTGATATGGCATATCATGTTGCATTATGTATTAAAAAAATGAAAAAATTAAAATGTATAAAATGGTTAAAAGATAAACGGAGAGTAAGAAGAGAAAGAAAAAAATAGAAAGGGAGGGAAGAAGAGAATGAAAAAAGCATTGCCTATCGGAATTACCAATTTTCAAGAGTTGATAGAAGGGAATTATTATTTTATAGATAAAACGAAATTGATAGAGGATATTTTGAAAGATAGAAGCAAAGTAACTTTATTTACTAGACCAAGAAGATTTGGAAAAACATTGAATATGTCGATGTTACAATACTTTTGGGATATTGAAAGTGCAGAAGAAAATAGAAAACTTTTTCAAGGATTGCACATAGAATCTTCTCCCTATTTTTTAGATCAGGGAAAATATCCTGTCATTTTTCTTTCTTTTAAAGATTTGAAGGCAGAAAGCTATGATATGATGCTATATAGTATTCAATATGCTATCTCTACACTTTTTGATCAATTTCATTTTTTATCAAAAGACTTACAAGATTTTAATGCGATGATATTTAAAAAGATTCTATTAGGGGAAGCAAATATCGTAGAATTACAAAATTCTATTAAATTTCTTGCTAAGGTATTGACACAATATTATCAGAAAAAGGTTGTTATTTTAGTAGATGAATATGATACCCCTGTGGTATCTGCTTATGAACACGGATATTACGAGAAAGCGATTTCTTTTTTCAAAGTTTTTTATAGTTCCGCTTTGAAAGACAATGAATATTTACAAACGGGGATTATGACGGGGATTTTACGAGTAGCCAAGGAAGGAATTTTTTCAGGTTTAAATAACTTAGCAGTTTATAGCATTTTAGATGAAAAATATTCATCCTATTTTGGACTTACCGAAGAAGAAGTAAAACATGCTTTACAAGATTACGAGTTGGAATATGACATTCAAAGTGTCAAAGAATGGTATGATGGATATTTGTTTGGAAATACAGAGATTTACAATCCATGGTCAATTATTAGTTACATTGTTAATAAAAAAATAGAGCCTTATTGGATTAACACTTCCAATAATTTTCTTGTTTATGATTTATTAGAAAAAGCAAATATCAATATTTTTGAAGAGTTACAGAATGTTTTTCAAGGGAAGGAAATTCAAAAAACAATAGAACATTCTTTTCACTTCCAAGATATGTCGAATCCACAAGAAATCTGGCAGTTATTAGTTCATAGTGGGTATTTAAAAATAGAAAAATCTCTAGGAAATCATAGGTATACTTTAAAAATTCCCAATCAAGAAATTCAAAGTTTTTTTGAGAAAAGTTTTTTAAATCGCTTTTTAGGTGGAGTGGATATTTTTTATGAAATGATAACAGCTCTCAAAGAACGAAATATTGAAATATTTGAGAAGAAGCTACAAGATATTTTCCTTACCAAGGTAAGCTATTATGATGTGGGACAAGAAGAAAAATATTATCATAACTTGGTCTTAGGAATGATATTATCACTATCCAAGGAATATGATATTCATTCCAACTTAGAAAGCGGCTACGGAAGATATGATATTAGCCTTGAACCGAAAGAGAAAAATAGAGTAGGATTTATCTTGGAATTTAAAATAGCAAAATCTGAAGAAGAATTGGAGAAAAAGTCAAAGGAAGCTTTGTTACAAATTCAAGAAAAACGATATGATATAGAAATGAAAGAAAAAGGAATTCTAGAGATTGTAAAGCTAGGAATTGCTTTCTATGGGAAGAAAGTAAAAATAAACGAGCATTTATGATATAAGCTCTAAAAGATGGAAATAGCGTTAGTAGATTATACTAACGCTATATTGAATTTGTTTTCTATTTTTTCCAATTCATAAACGTACTTCTCTCCCCTATAACAAAAATAAAAGGAGAAAATAGTTTCCGTATTTTCTTTTTTTGTAAAATTAGAAAGTTCTTTTTCTTTACAATGAAAAAAATTGCTAATTTCTTTTAAAATTTTTGAGTTAGAATCAAAATTGTTTTCAAATTGACGTAATTCATCTAGTGAATCAAATTCATAAATGATATTTTTTGGATATTTTTTTATTTTTAAAATAAGTTTGTCAAGATGTTCCATATAAATTTGTTCCCATAATTTCTTTCTATTTTCTTCTAGTTGATATTCCTTTTTTAAGATGTCTATAAATTGTTTTGAAAAATCTTCTGTGAAATAGACATGTCCCAACATAACATAAGAGTTTTCTCCTCCAATTTCAACCTTCGTAATTTCATTATTTTGATTATAAGTTAAGCAATATTCAGAAGTTTTCCCTTCTTGATAAATGGCTGAATAATACGAAAAATCTGTTTGTTCGATAAATACATTCTGAGAAAAATAATTATCTGAGGAACAAATAAAAGTGTTTTTCAATTTGTCTAAAACTCTTATCAAAGAAGAGGTATTGTTGTAGATGGAATAATCACAGTTATACACGAGTTGAACATCAAATTTTTTTTCTAAGTATTGAAATTGTTCGGCTTTATATCCAACTATAATTGTAATATCTTGAATACCCGCTTCCTTCAATTGAGAAATTTGACGTTCAATTAAAATTTCTCCTTTCACTTTTAAAAAAGCTTTTGGATATTCGTAAGAAATAGGAAGGAACCTAGACGATGTTCCAGCGGCCATAATAATAGCATTTCTTTTCATTCTTTTTCTCCTTTGCTGTCTTTTATTAGTAAAAAAATAGAGCTTAGAATACAGACTAACGTGATAATGAATTTTAATTCTATTTGAACTCTTGCTAGAAGAATTTCCAAGAAGACAATCCATGCGACATAACTACTGTTCAGTAACATCCCAATAGGACCTCCTAAAATGTCAATCGCTTTGTACCAAAACAAATAAGAAACTGCTCCTAAAAAAGCACTTAGGAGAATAATTTTCAAAATAGAAATCGTAGGGATTAAAAGAGGAATCATTGAAAATCCACCTATAAAAGGAAGGACACATAGAATATAGAAAACTGAGGAGCAAAGTTGTCGAATAAAAATAGCAACTTCAGAGGAAATATTTATTTCTGTCATAAAATAGGAAGCAATTAAACCCTCGAATGCCCAACCGAAAACACAAAGAAGAGCAAAGAAAATTCCTAAATCATAATGAGGATATGCAGTTAAACCTTCTGTTGTAAAACTTAATATACTAATTCCTAAGATACTTAATAAGATTGCTAATTTTTTGTAACTATTTAAAAATTCATGAAAGAAAAGCTTTCCTAAAATAGCTCCGGCAATAGGATATAAAACAGAAATGGAAGATGCATAGGAAGAACCGATGTACTTTGATGCCATTAGAAAACTGGCCATTCCAATGGGACCTCCTAAAATTGCTGCTCCAAACATAATAAAAAAAGCTTTTTTTCTAAGAATACTTAGAAGTTGTTTTCTGTTTTCTTTTTTCCGAAATATATTGAGAAATAAATAAAATGCGGAAAATATATCATGAAAAAAAGCAAAAAAGAGAGGAGCAAAAAAGTAGACACTTTCTTGAATGTAAATTGTCAAAAGTAAGCTATTGAATGCCCATAATATTGCAGAAATAATTCCAAATAGAATTCCTTTAGTTTTTATATTCATTCTCCAATACCTCCAATAATTTTATACAACGAGTATATCTGTTGATACCATAGTCACCAAAATCATCTCCATGTTCTTCTTTTAAAATAGTCCAAAGACTCCATAAAAAATCCTGGCAGATTTGATAGATTAATACCTTTTTATAGTGATTGACGTTCTCTTTTCCGGAAAAATAAATTTGTAAAAATTTTTTGCTTAATTCTGAAGAAAGGTTATTTTCCAAACAAAAAGCTGCTAAATCCCATTCTAATTCATTCATACCGGAGTATTCCCAATCAATTAAATATATTCTATCCTGACTGACAATAAAATTTTCAGCAACAGTATCATTATGACAAGAAACGAAATTTCTCCCCATCTCATTCAATTCTTTTTCTAGTTGTAATACTTTTTTTCTAGTTTCTGTGTAAGAAGGAAATTGTGTTTCAATAGAAGATTTAATTCGACTCTCATATTTTTGAATTTCTTGGAAAACATCAAAAGTATTTTGAAATATAATATTAGAAGTATGTAGTTTTTTTAGAATAACAGCAACTTTTTCAAGATTTTGTTTTGCTGTGGTAGGATTTAAAGTTTCCGCATTTTCAATATATTTTGTGATTTTAATTCCTTTTTGTTCTTGGAAATAGAATAAGTCAGCATCTAACTGTAAATCTTGAATTGCAGAGATATTAGAATATTCATTTTTTCGATTGATTAAATTTCCTAAGCCTACTCCGGGGTTTCTCAAAACATATATGTTATGATTGATACCTACTTTGAAGTTATAGTTTGTCATTCCACCCAAAGGTTCTATAAAATCAATTTCTTCTTCCTTGATTTTTAATTCTTCTAATAGGATATTTTTGATATGTATTTTTTCTTTTTTATTTTCTACTTTTTGAATGGCAGGATATAGGACATTTGTTATATGCGAAAAATTTTCTGGAAAAGAAACATCTGCCCAAAGCAAACGATCGATTTTTAATACTTCAATCGGAAGTTGTGAAGCACATTCGGCAATGGCGTATTCATAAGAAAAGTGAGGATTATGGACTTCTAATTTTAAAATAGCCTCGGAAAGTTCTTTTGAAAATTTGCTAATACCTAACATTTCTCCTTGATAATTCTTTAATTCTCGGATATCTTTTGATAAATGATATAATTTTCCATTCACTTCTTCTACAAAACTTTCATTTCGATATCCTTTTTCAGAACTGACTAAGATAGTATTATTGGAGGGAAATTGCAAAATATGATCTAAAGCTTTTTCCTCATAGAGGATATCTCCATCTAAAAGGAGGATGTTTTTGCTATAAGTTTTTAATCCTAGTTGAAGAGAGAAAAAACTTCCCTTTGTTTTATATTCCGGATTGAAAAGAATTTCTACTTGAGGATATTGTTCTGTTAAATATTGGAATTGCTCTGCTTGATAGCCGCATATGATTACAATATGCTCTATTTTTCTGTGAAGCAATAAGCGAATACTTCTTTCTAAGATAATTTCATTTCCAATTTTGGATAAAGATACTGGAATTGTATCATTCTTGGAAATACCTGCAGCTAAAATAATAGCAGTTTGTGGATATTTTTCTTGATACATTTTTTCCATATACCTTAGTCCCTTTTCTAAAATTTGATATTGTTCTTTTTTATGTTTTTTTCGAACAATCATATTATCTTTTTCCAAATCAATAATCAGTTGGTTTACTTTCCCTAATGAGATTTGAAGTTTTTTAGCGATTTGCCTTTGTGTAATTTGAGGGAAGTCTTTTATAAGTTCTAGTAGATATTCGTTCATATTTTATCTCCTTTTTATTTTTTATGAACAAATTATACTTTTCTTCCTTTTGTTTGTCAAACTTTATTTTGGATTTATAAAAAGATTTATAGCATTTTCAAAGCTTTCTAAACTCATTCCTTCATCTACTTTTTCAATTCCTAACAGTTTCGCTAATTTTAAATAGGAATTGGTAAGGTGAAGTGGATGAACTCGACTTTCCTTATCTTTTCCTTCTATCAATACCATAGGATTGGAAATTGCTTTGTTGGCATAGATCATAGGAATACCGGCTTTTCCCTCAGAACCCAATAGGTATTGGAAATATCGAATAATACAAAGACATAAAAAGCAAAGGCAAAAATGTCCGTGGATGTGTTTTCGTTCAAAATCTACATTCGTAATTCTAAATTTTTCTTCAATATTCCAAATATGTTGAAACATTTTTAACATTTCTGTATTTTTGATCGAAAAATCGTTCGTGCTAATATAGTAATATCCATTCTTTTGATTCCCTTCAACATAATCTCGAAAAGCTCTCTTCTTAGACCAACTGACATAGACCTTTAGTTCTTCGTTGAAATGAACTGTTTTTTCTTTGGCAAGTACTTCTTCGCTTTCTTCATTCTTTTCTGTAATTGTCCAATCTTCTTCTGAAATAATTTTCAACTGCAAGGAAAAAGGTAAATCTAAGAAGTCAACAGGAAGAATGTATTCCTTTTTTTCTATCTTATTTCGATTGGCAGAAAGAATCACCAGTTTTTCAATTCCTGATTTTTGTTTTACCTCTTCCAATTGTTGTTCTAAGATAAATTTTTTGGTAAATAAATCATAGGAAATAGGAATTCCATTTCGATCCAATAATAGAACCATAGAAAAAGGCAGGTCTTCTTTTTCTCGTTGTAAGAAGAAACGAGAAGAGCCATGAAGATCTTTCCAATAGGAATTGTAATTGTAAGAACTGATATGATAGTAAGCAAGCTCGTTAGAACGAGCTGTTTTTTTATTAAAAAACTTTCCTAAGTGTTGTATTAAGGTTTCTTTTTTTTCTGCCAAATGTTCTAAAATTTGATAAAAACTTTCATAGGAAATAGATTCCAAATTGGCGAAAGGTGTTTTTCGATTTGTTCGAAAATTCGTATAGGAACTTCCTAGCCGATACACGACAAGAGAAAAGATATCCTGTAAAAATTTTTCTTCTAGAATAGAATTTAAGTCCATTTCTTCCCATACTTTTTTTACAAGACTGTGTCCGAAACGAAAGAGACTTGTTGAAGTTTCTTTTGTTTTTTCTTTTTTTTGTTCTGTGATACGTTTTGCTTCTTCTTTTAATTCTACTAAAATATTAGGATTTTTTTCTAACATTTTTTCATAGTTTCCCAGAGTTCGAATGACGATAGTTTTCTTCTTTTTTGTTCCAGGAATCCGATGTTGTTCACAGAATTGAATGACTCTAGACTTCCCACGACCGGTAACAGCAACATACATAAGAATTTCCTCCTTTTTGTTCATATTATATCATAAGAATTTTTATAATAAAAGGACATAATAGGACAAAAAGGAAAAAGTTTGCTTTTTTATGGAAAAGTTGTTACTCTTAACAAAGATAATAAACAGATTTTTTAAGGGGGACATAAAAATGAAAAAGATAGGTGGATGGAAACGACTTTGTTTGCTTGCTCTTCTTGTTGCCGGTTTTTCTGCTTGTGGAAAAGAAGAAGCAAAATTAGACGAATTAAAAACAGTGTCAGCAGTAGATATTGATAGTTTAAATCCATATCAAGTGGTATCCAGTGCTTCAGAGCAACTTTTATTGAATGTATTTGAAGGATTGATTATGCCTGCTTCCGATGGAAGTATCGTTCCGGCACTAGCAGAATCTTATGAAATTTCAGAAGATGGAAAAACCTACACCTTTACCATTCGTGAAGGAGTAAGCTTTCACAATGGAAATCCAATGGATATCCATGATGTGGAATTTTCTTTAAATAAAATGGCAGGGAAGTTAGGAGATGCTCCTACGGAAGGTCTGTTTGAAAATATTGAAAAGATAGAAGTTTTAGATGATAAAAAAATTGCGATTCATTTAGGGAAACCGGATTCTTCTTTCATCTATTATATGAAAGAAGCGATTGTTCCGGATGAAAACAAGGATCATTTAACAGAGGTAGCGATTGGAACCGGACCTTATCAAGTAGGAGAATATCAAAAAGAACAAAAATTAGTTTTGACAAAAAATGAAAACTATTGGGGAGAAAAAGCAGAAATTCCAAAGGTATCTATTTTAGTGAGTCCAAATGCTGAAACAAATTTCTTAAAATTATTATCAGGAGAAATCAATTTTTTAACAGAGATTGATTCAAAACGATTGGAGGAATTAAAAGAATTTACAATTGCTTCCGGACCAAGAAATTTGTGTTTAATTTTAGCTTTAAACAACCAAGAAAAACCTTTTAATGATGTAGAAGTAAGAAAAGCAATTGACTTAGCGATTGACAAAGAAAAGATAGTACAACTCGCTATGAATGGACATGGAACGGTCATTGAAACCAATATGAGTCCTGTGATGAAGAAATTCTTATGGGAAGGAAAGGGAGAAAAAGCAAATCCTGCTCGAGCAAAAGAAATTTTAGAAAAGAAAGGTTTATTACCGATGCATTTTACCATAAAGGTTCCAAATAGTTCTAAGATGTATTTAGACACTGCTCAAGCTTTACGAGAACAATTAAAAGAAGCAGGAATTCAAGTAGATTTAGAAACGATTGAATGGGCAAGTTGGTTATCTGATGTTTATACAAATCGTAAGTATGTTGCAAGTTTAGCTGGACTTTCAGGAAAAATGGAACCGGATGCTATTTTAAGAAGATACACATCTACTTATAAGAAAAATTTTACAAATTTCTATAATGACAACTATGACAAATTAGTAGCAGAAGCAAAATTATCTGCAGACGAAAAGGTACAAATTCATAATTATAAGGAAGCAGAAAAGATTTTACGAGAAGAACAAGCTGCAGTTTTCCTTATGGATCCGGATAGCATTATTGCGATGGAAAAAGGATTGGAAGGCTTTGAATTTTATCCATTGCCTTATCTAAATTTTGCGAAATTACGTTTTAAAAAATAATTGAGGGAAAACATGTACTATATCAAAAAAGGGATAAGAATGATACTAAGTATCTTTTTTATCGGAACTTGTTCTTTTTGTTTGTTGGAATGGATCCCCGGAGATCCTGCCACGGCCATTTTAGGAGTGGAAGCAAGTGCGAAGGACATTGAAAATTTAAGACAACAATTAGGTTTGGATTTAAGCTTTGGAGAGAGGTATTGGAATTGGATTTATGGAGCTTTTCATGGAAATTTAGGAACTTCTTTTAAATATGGAGAGTCTGTGAGTAAACTCATTTTAGAACGTTTGCCTTTGACTCTTAGTATTGCAATTTTTTCGATTGTTCTTGTTTTTCTTGTTTCGATTCCTTTTGCTTTTGCTTTGCATAATATTAAGAATAAAAAAATACGGAATTTTTGGGAAAGTATTTTAGGAATTTTTATTTCTATTCCTTCTTTTTGGTTGGGTATTTTATTCATGTATTTCTTTGGGATTATCTTACGATGGACTTCGACAGGATATAATGATAGTTATCGTTCTTTAGTTTTACCTTGTTGCATTATTGCAATTCCAAAAATTGGCTGGATTACGATGCATCTTTATGCAAATCTGTACAAAGAGTTGAGAGAGGAATATATTAAATATTTTTATTCCAATGGAATGAAAAAAAGATATTTGAATTTATATATTCTGAAAAATGCAATTTTACCAATTGTTCCTCTAACAGGGATGATGTTATTAGAGTTAGTCACCGGTGTTGTTATTATTGAGCAGATTTTTTCTATTCCGGGAATTGGAAGATTGCTAGTGAGCTCTGTGTTTACGAGAGATATTCCTCTTGTGCAAGGCTTAATTTTCTATACCTCTACTTTTTTGGTGTTGATGAATTTTGGAATTGATATTTTGTATTCGTTGATTGATCCACGAATACGTTTAGGAGAGTGAGATGGAGAAAAAAACAAAAAAATTTTTAGCTTTTTTTCTAGGAATTTTTCTTCTTTTGGCTATCTCAGCCTATCATAATCCCTATCAGGTTTCAGAAAACTTGACTTTAGCAAGACCAAGTGTAGAACATATTTTAGGAACCGATAATTTAGGGAGAGATATTTTTAGTCGTTTGTTGATAGGAAGTTTTTATAGTGTTAGTATTGCTTTTCTGGCAGTCTTATTGGCTAGTATTTTAGGAAGTTTTTTAGGAGGAATTGCTGGCTACTTTGAGGGGTATCTTGATGAAACTTTGCTATTTTTTTCAGAAACCTTAATGTCTATTCCAGCTATTTTGATTACTTTAGGAATTATTGTAATATTTCGTGCCGGATTTTATTCTATTACCTTAGCAATTTTTATTTTATACACTCCTAGATGCATTAACTTTGTGAGAGCTTTGGTAAAGCAGGAAAAACATAAAAACTATATTAAAATGGCAAAAATTTATGGAGTGGGTCATTTTCGTATTTTATTTCGTCATATCGGTCCTAATATTTTTTTACCAATTTTAGTCAATTTTTCTACCAATTTTGCGGGAGCTATTTTAACGGAAGCAGGTTTAGGATATTTAGGTTTTGGGATTCAACCACCCTATCCGACTTTAGGAAATATGTTGAATCAATCACAGTCTTATTTTTTAACGGCTCCTTGGTTTACCATAGCACCGGGATTTGTGATTGTTGTTCTAGTCTACCAAATGAATCAAATTGCAAAAAAATATCAGGAGAAGAAATAGATGGAATTATTACATGTAGAAAATTTAAATCTTTGGATTCGAGAGAAACCGCTATTGCAACAAATTAGTATTTCTATTTCTGATGGAGAAATTGTTGGTTTGGTTGGAGAATCCGGAAGCGGAAAAACATTGTTTACTAAATGTATTTTAGGAACTTTGCCGGAATCAGCTAATTTATATTACGATCGTTTTGAAGTGAAAGCCGAATTAGGAGCTGTTTTTCAAAATGCTTTTACTTCTTTAAATCCCACGATGAAAATTGAAAAACAATTAAGACATCTTTATCTTTCTCAATATGGGAATGATATTGGATGGAAAGAAAAAGTCGAGGAATTATTAGAAAAAGTTGGCTTGGATAAAAATCGAAATGTACTGAAGAAATATCCTCATGAATTGAGTGGAGGAGAACAGCAAAGAGTGGTTATTGTTGGAGCTTTACTAGGAGAACCTAAGTTTTTAATCGCGGACGAAGTAACCACTGCTTTGGATGTGCAAACAAAGCAGGAGATTATTCATCTATTTCAAACATTGCGAGATGATTTGGGAATTGCCATTCTTTTTATTACTCATGACATTTCTTTATTACAAAATTTTGCAACAAAGATGTATGTTATGTATCAAGGGGAATTAGTGGATAAGGAGCATCCTTATGGAAAAAAGTTATTTCAACTTTCTCAAAATATATGGAGGAGGGAACGATAATGTTGGATTTTGAAAACGTTTCAAAAGATTATGGGGAAAAAGCAATTTTAAAAAATGTTTCCTTTTCTGTGAAAAAGGGAGAAATTTTTGGAATTTTAGGGCAATCAGGAGCAGGAAAATCTACCATTGGAAAGTTACTTTTACAGATGATTGAGAAAACAGAAGGGAAGATTTTATTTGAAGGAAAAGAGTTAAAAGAAGTGAGTCGTAGAGAAATCCAGACAGTGTTTCAAGACCCTTATAGTTCTCTGAATCCTAGCTTGACGGTTGGTCAGATTTTAGAAGAACCTTTATTAGCAAATGGAATCAAAGATAAATCAGAAAGAAGAAAAAAAGTAATCGAAACTTTATATAAAGTTGGTTTATTAGAAAGTGATACAGAAAAATATCCTTCCGAATTATCAGGAGGGCAAAGACAAAGAGTATGTATTGCAGGAGCCATTATCTTATCACCAAAATTGATTGTTTGTGATGAACCCATTGCCTCTTTGGATTTAGCAATTCAAGAACAGATTTTACAATTAATTTATCGAATTAACCAAGAAGAAGGCATCACTTTTATTTTCATTTCCCATAATTTACCGGCAATCTATCGAATTGCAGATAGAATATTATTGCTATATCAAGGGGAAGTACAGGAAATACAAAATGTGTTGGATTTCTTTTATCACCCGAAAAGTGAGTATGGAAAAAAATTTTTACAAAATACAAAAGCAATCGAAAATCATATAGAGAAAAAAGCAGTATAATTTAGCAGAAAAGGGAGAAACAGAAGATGATTTTTTTAATTGATGTGGGCAATACCAATATTGTTATTGGAATATCAGATGGAGAAAAAATAATTAACACTTTGCGTACGGAAACAATCAAAGAAAAAGATTTTGATTATGTGCCTGTGTTAAAAGATTTATTATGTCAAAAGGAAAAGATTAGAAAAGTAGAGGGCTCTATTATATCTTCTGTCGTTCCTGAAGTGACTAAAAAATTGATGGAAGCCATTAAAAGTATTTATAAGGTGGATACTCTTTTAGTAGATGAGATTATTGATGAGTCTTTAAATATTCAAATTGACAGTCCTGAAAAATTAGGCATGGATTTAAAAGTAGATGCTGTGGCGGCTCTTAAAAAATATCCATCGCCTCAACTTATTTTTGATTTAGGGACGGCTACGACTTGTTCTGTCTTAGATGAAAATAGCTGCTATATTGGAGGAGCAATTATTCCCGGACTGAAAGTATCTTTAAATGCTTTAATTGAGGCAACTTCACAGTTACCTATGATTGATTGTAGTATTCCGATCGCAGAATACATTGGGAAGAATACACAGGATTGTATGAGAATAGGAGCTCTTTATGGACATGCTTTGATGTTAGAGGGATTTGTCCGAGAAATTCAAAAGAAGTTTAGCAAACCACTTCATATTGCATTGACAGGTGGGTTATCTACCATAGTGAGTCAACATATGAATATAGAAACAACATTTGATCCGTACTTAACCTTAGAAGGTTTACTATATTTATATCAAGATTTTCATAAGATGGGAGGAAACAATGAAGAGCAAAAGGAAACAGATCAATAAGGAAGCACTCTTGACAGTTGGGATGTATCTTGTATATTTTGTATGGTGGTACTATTTTGCATACTGTTTTGGGGAAGAAGAAGTAAGTCAATATCATTATATTTTAGGTTTACCGGAATGGTTTTTCTATTCTTGTGTGCTAGGTTTAGTGGTGATGAACGTGTTGGTATTTTTTGTCATCAAATTTTTCTTTCAAGATATGGACTTAGAAGAGGAGGATAAAAAATGCTAGTATCCATTCCTATATTATTATACTTATTGTTGATGTTATATATTGCCTTTCGAGTCAATAAGAAAAAAAGAAACTCAAATAACTTTGCGGAAGAATATTATATTGGAAGTCGTGACATGGGTGGAGTTGTCCTAGCGATGACAATTATTGCAACCTATGTAGGAGCGAGTTCTTTTATTGGGGGTCCTGGGGTCGCTTATAAATTAGGATTAGGTTGGGTATTGTTAGCTTGTATTCAAGTACCGACAGCCTTTTTTACCCTAGGAATTTTGGGGAAAAAATTAGGAATTTTATCTCGAAAATTAAATGCAGTAACTTTATTGGATGTGATTCGAGCAAGATATCAAAGTGATATTGTAGTTATTTTAAGTGCTTTGATGTTGTTAATTTTCTTTTTAGGATCAGTTGTCGCTCAATTCGTGGGTGGAGCTAGATTATTTGAATCTGTAACGGGAGCTCCTTACATTGTAGGTCTCATTCTTTTTTCCGTGGTGGTTATAACTTATACTACAATTGGAGGATTTCGTGCCGTTGCTTTGACGGACGCCATTCAAGGTTTTGTGATGTTATTTGCGACTTTCATCCTATTTTGGATTATTCTAAAAAAAGGGAATGGAATGGAAAATATTATGAGAACCATTGCTGATATTAATCCAGATTTATTACGACCGGATTCCGGAGGGAATATTGCCAAGCCATTTATTTTATCTTTCTGGATTTTAGTGGGAGTTGGACTTTTAGGATTGCCAGCTACCACAGTGAGATGTATGGGATTTAAAGATACCAAAGCCTTGCATCAAGCGATGGTGATAGGAACTTCTGTGGTGGGACTTTTAATGTTAGGAATGCACTTAGTAGGAGTTATGGGACTTGCTATTGAGCCAAACGTAGAAGTGGGAGATAAAATTATTCCTATTTTAGCTTTAAATCATCTTCACCCTATTTTAGCTGGAGTTTTTATCGGTGGACCTTTAGCAGCCATTATGTCAACGGTGGATTCTTTATTGATTATCAGCTCCTCGACAATTATCAAAGATCTATATTTACATTATGTAGAAAAAGATGCAGGAGAAGCTAAGATAAAAAAATTATCGACTTATTGTTCTTTAGGTTTTGGAGTTTTAGTTTTCTTATTAGCGGTTCGTCCACCTGAATTATTAGTATGGATTAACTTGTTTGCTTTAGCAGGACAAGAGGCTTTGTTCTTTGCACCTATTTTATTTGGTTTATATTGGAGGAAGGCGAATTCTTTCGGAGCGATTGCTTCTATGCTTGCAGGAGTAAGTACTTATTTATACACTACGATTATGAAAACACCAATCTTTGGAATGCATGCAGTTGTTCCTGCCTTACTCATTTCTGTGATTGCCTTTATCACAGGAAGTTTTTTTGGAAAAGCTCCAGAGCAAAAAACTCTTAAAATATTTTTTGAAGATTGATAAAAATTGTGCTATGATGAAAACATCATAGTACTTTTTGATTGGAGGAAAGATATGAAGAAACATTTACAAGTTGTAGGAGCTATGTTGGTGAATAAAGAGGGAAGAATTTTATCCACCCTGCGTCCTCTTGGGAAAAAGTTAGGAAATTATTGGGAATTTCCAGGGGGAAAAGTAGAGCCGGGAGAAACAAAAGAAGAAGCCGTTGTTCGTGAAATTTTGGAAGAATTGGATTGTCATATAGAAGTAGAAAAAGAAGTAGGAGAAAATACCTTAGACTATGGAGATGTGATTATTACTTTAACGGTATTCCAATGTCGTATGAAGGATGAAGTAACAGTGAAAGAACACGATGCTTTTGTATGGATAAAACCTGAAAATTTACTTTCTTTGGTCTGGGCACCTGTGGATATTCCTATTTTAGAAAAGATTGTAGAAGAAAAGAAAGGAGAATAAGGGATGAACGTACAAAAAATAGTACCTGGTTTGCTACTAAGTATTTTGATTGCTATGATTAGTCAATTCTTAATAAAACTACCAGCTTTTTCCACTTTAGGAGCGGCACTTATTGCGATTTTATTGGGAATGATATTGGGAAACACTGTTTGTAAAAAAAGTTTTTATGATGAAGGAACAAAATTTTCAGAAAAAAGACTTTTAGAGTATTCTATTGTTTTAAATGGGCTTATTTTAGATATTATTGTGATGAAACAAGTTGGTCTACAAGGAATAGGATTTATTATTTGCCTGATGTTTCTTACTATTGGGATTGCTTATATTATCAGTAGAAAGTTTGGCTTTGGAAAGAAATTTTCTTTACTTATGGGAGCAGGGAATGCGGTATGTGGATCTTCTGCTATTGGAACAGTAGCCCCGATTTTAGAAGCGGATAGTAAGGATAAAGGAATTTCTATTACTTGTGTTAATGTATTAGGAACTATTTTAATGATAGCTCTTCCAGTGTTGTCTTCCATTCTTTATTCTTCGGATACTTTATTGACTTCTGCTTTGATTGGAGGAACGGTACAATCAATAGGACAGGTGATTGCTTCTGCTAAATTAGTAAACGATTCTGTGGTAGAAATGTCTACTATTTTTAAATTAATTCGTGTCTTACTTTTAGTGGGAATTGCCTTGATGTTTGATATGTTAAATTTGGAGGAAGGAAAACCTTTATTTTCTTTGAAACTCTCTAAAATGGAGGGAAATAAAAAAAGAACCAAAGTAGGAATTCCTTGGTTCATTCTTGCGTTTTTATTTTGTTTTTTATTAAGAAGCACAGGATATATTCCTGCTCCTGTCTTATTCTGGGCTAAAAAAATCAGTACACAATTTGAAATTATTGCCCTAGCTGCCATTGGGCTTCGAGTAAAATTTTCAGACATTTTAAAAGAAGGGGTAAAAGCTTTCGGTGTTAGCTTATTGATTGGACTTAGCCAAGTGATCTTTGCTTTGGGACTTATTAAAGTATTTTTTTAGGTTAAAAAGTTTCATAGGGGATCATCAAATCCTCTCGTAAATCGGCAATGGTTTTTTCAATCGGGGTTCCTGGTTTGTAAACTCGAGTAAAACCTAAATTCAAAAAGAAGTTTTCCACCTCTTTCCAGTTTTCTTGTGGAGAAGCTAGATACCCTCCTAAATAGATAGGTGGATGGAAAAGACTATCTTCTTGGAATAGTTTCATTAAATGTTTACAATCCTCTTTTGCCTTTCCATAGAGAGAAGAAACAATGATGGCGGTAACGTCATCTTTTTTTGCATGCTCTACAAAAGAAGAAGGGGAAACCTGAATACCTAAATTGATGACTTCAAAACCATCATGTTCTAAAATTTGAGCTATGATTTTATTTCCTGTTTCATGAATATCTTCACCAATGACACCAATTAAAATTTTATAATTTTGTGACTGCATACCATACCCTCCTGAAATAAAAACTCTCTAGTATAATATAGCTCATTTTTAGTAAAAAAATCAAGTGAAAAAAAGTTGAAAAAAAGAGTCAAGAATAAAAAATAAAACTGGATTTTTTTATATTTTTGTGTTAAAATAAGTATGGACATAAATACAAGTACAGGGAAAGGAGTGGCTAAGCCACTCCTTTCTTGATAAAAAGCGAGGTGATTTTGTGGAAAGTGTGGTACAAAAAATAGAAAAGATTGTTATCCCGGCAGCAGAAGAATTAGGACTTAGTCTTGTTGATGTAGAATATATGCAAGATGGGGGATATTGGTATGTAAGAGTTTATGTAGAAAAATTAGAGGGAGATGTCAACTTAGAAGATTGTGCATCTTTAAGTGGAAAAATTGAAGATGCAGTCGATCAACTCATTGATAAAAAATTCTTTTTAGAAGTATCTTCTCCTGGAATTGAAAGACCGTTGAAAAAAGAAAGTGATTTTATACGTTTTACAGGAGAAAAGATTTTTGTAGCTTTGAAGCATAAGTTGAACGAAAAAAGAAATATAGAGGGAATTCTACGAGCTTACGAAAACCAAAGTCTCTTATTGGAAGTAGATGGCGAAGAACTTCAGATTCCTTTTTCTGAAGTAAAGAAGGCTCATCTTGTCTTTGACTTTGATGAATTTTAGTGGAGGTTATTGAGAAATGACAAATAAGGATGCAAGAGCTTTTTTAGAAGCATTGGATGAATTGGAAAAAGAAAAGGGAATTGAAAAAGAGAGTTTACTTCAAGCAGTAGAACAAGCACTTTTGACTGCCTATAAGAAAAATTATGGGGATGAAGAAAATGTTGAAGTAGTGATTGACCGAGAAAACGGAGATGTAAAAGTTTACGAAGTCAAGAAAGTTGTGACAGAAGAAGATTTGTATGATGCTGCTCTTGAAATTTCTTTGGAAGAAGCAAAGAAAATTTCTAGAAGAGCAAAATTGGGAGAGGAAGTTCGTATTGAAGTGGATTGTGAATCTTTCCGAAGAAATGCAATTCAAAATGGAAAACAAATCGTAATTCAAAAAGTAAGAGAAGCGGAAAGAGAAAATATTTACGATAGGTTCAAAGCTCAAGAAGGAGAAATTTTAACTGGAATCATTCGAAGAATTGATGAAAGAAAAAATGTTTTTATTGAGTTTGGAGGAATCGAAACGATTTTAACCGCTGGAGAACAATGTGTTTCTGATCGATATAAAGTAGGAAACCGAATTAAAGTTTATTTAGTAGAGGTGGAAAAAACAAATAAATTTCCTAAAATTGTAATTTCTAGAAGACATGAAGGATTACTTCGAAAATTATTTGAATTAGAAATTCCTGAAATTTCGTCAGGAGCCATTGAAATTAAAGCGGTGGCTAGAGAAGCCGGATCGAGAGCGAAGGTGGCGGTATATTCAGAGCTTCCTAATATTGATATTGTAGGAGCTTGTATCGGGCAAAAACGAGCAAGAATTAAAAATATTGTCGATGAATTAGGTGGAGAAAAAATTGATATTGTCATTTGGAAGGAAAATATGGAAGAATTTGTCTCTGCGGTATTGAGTCCGGCAAAAGTCAATAGTGTGGAATTGTTAGAAGATGGAGAAACCGCAAGAGTGTTGGTTGATGAATCTCAATTATCTCTAGCCATTGGAAAAAGTGGACAAAATGCAAGACTTGCTGCGAAATTAACAGGAATGAGAGTAGATATTAAGGTAGCAAACGCTGAATTGGAAGACTAAAATGGCGGTAGAGAGAACTTGTATTATCTGTCGAAAAAAAGAAGAGAAAAAAACATTTTTCCGTCTTTGCCAGCGGGAAGATAAATATTATTGGGATAAGACAGGAAAGGCTCAAGCGAGAGGATATTACGTTTGTCCTAGCAAAGAATGCCTTGGGCGTCTTGCAAAGCATAAAAAAATAAAAGTAGAAATGCAAGATTTGTATGAAATGATAAAAGAAGTAGAAAGGTATGAAAAAAATTACATTGGAATTTTTCAAACGATGAAACATTCTAATATGCTTACTTTTGGAATGAAAATGGTCTTAGAGGAAATCGAGCATATTCATCTACTTATTGTGGCGACAGATATTTCTGACAAATATGCAAGACAATTAGAAGAACAGTCCAGTGAAAGAAAGATTCCTCTAGAATGTTTTGGAACGAAAGAAGAATTGGGAAAAGTATTTGGAAAAGAGGAAGTCAATGTAATCGCTGTGAAAGACAAGAAGATGGCAAGAGGACTCGTAGATAAGATGAAATAAGGAGGTTAGCTATCGAATGAAATTAAGGGTACATGAACTCGCAAAGAAATATGCGGTAAAAAATAAAGAATTTTTAGAAATTTTAAATACAGAAATTGGAATTGAAGTAACATCGCACTTAGCAAATTTAGATGAAGCACAAATTGAAAAGGTGGAAGAATATTACTCTAGATTGAGTAAAGCGGAAGAAAAAGAAGAAAAAAAAGCACCTAAGGTGAATAAAGGGAAAGATAAACAACATAAAAAGAATCTTCCAATTACTTTGGAAGAAGAAGAGGAAGAAGAGATTGTAGAAGTCGTAGAAAGAAAAAACAAGAAGCATAAAAAGAAAAAAGGAAGAAGAACAGATTTCGTTGTAAAAACAGTAGAAGCAGGTCCTGCAGTTATTGAAGAAGACGGAATGAAAATTATTAAGGTAAAAGGAGAAATTACCTTAGGAGATTTCGCGGAACGATTAAAGGTAAATTCTGCTGAAATTATTAAGAAGTTATTCTTAAAAGGACAAATGCTAACCATTAACAGTCCTTTACCTTTTGAATTAGCCGAAGAGTTAGCAATGGACTACGATGCTTTGGTGGAAAGAGAAGAAGAAGTAGAATTAGAATTCGGAGAAAAATTCGACTTGGAAATTGAAGATAAGAAAGAAGATTTAGTAGAAAGACCACCTGTTATTACAATCATGGGGCACGTTGACCATGGAAAAACATCTTTATTGGATGCAATTCGAACTACGAATGTGGTAAGCGGAGAAGCAGGAGGAATTACTCAAAAGATTGGAGCTTATCAAGTAGAACGAGATGGAAAGAAAATTACTTTCGTCGATACTCCGGGTCACGAAGCATTTACCGATATGAGAGCCAGAGGAGCCCAAGTAACAGATATTGCTATCTTAGTAGTTGCAGCCGATGACGGAGTGATGCCACAAACGATTGAAGCAATTTCTCATGCAAAGGCAGCAAAAGTACCAATCATTGTTGCTGTGAATAAAATTGATAAGCCGGAAGCAAACCCTATGAGAGTAAAACAAGAATTGATGGAACAAGGATTGGTTTCTGTCGAATGGGGTGGAGATGTAGAGTTTGTCGAAGTATCTGCGAAGAAGAAAATGAATTTAGATACTTTATTAGACACTATCTTAATCACATCTGAAATTTTAGAATTGAAAGCAAACTTTAAAAAGAGAGCAAAGGCAGTGGTGTTGGAATCTAAATTGGATCCAAAAGTAGGACCGATTGCAGATATTTTAGTGCAAGAAGGAACGTTACGAATCGGAGATGTTATTGTTGCTGGAGAAGTACAAGGGAAAGTAAGAGCTTTGGTCAATGATAAGGGTGATAGAGTAAAATCCGTAGAAGTATCCCAACCGGTAGAAATTATTGGGTTTAACCAAGTGCCTCAAGCAGGAGATACGATGTATGTTATTCAAAATGAACAACATGCAAAAAGAATCGTAGAAGAAGTGGCAAAAGAAAGAAAAATTGCAGAAACAACAAGAAAAACGATTTCTTTGGAAGCTTTATCAGCTCAGTTGGAACATGAAAATGTAAAAGAATTAAATTTAGTATTAAGAGCAGATTCGAGAGGATCGGTAGAAGCTTTACGAGATTCTTTGATGAAACTTTCGAATGAAGAAGTTGCAGTCAATATTATTCAAGCAGCAGCAGGAGCGATTACGGAAAGTGATATTAAATTGGCTTCCGCATCGAATGCGATTATCATTGGATTTAATGTAAGACCGACAACAAAAGCTCTTCGAGAAGCGGAACTTGCCAATGTAGAAATCAGAACTTCTAGAATTATTTATCATATTACAGAAGATATTGAAAAAGCATTATCAGGAATGTTGGAACCGGAATATAAAGAAGTATATCTTGGAAGAATTGAAATTAAAAAAGTATATCGAATTTCCAAAGTTGGAAATATTGCAGGATGTATTGTAGTCGACGGTAAAGTGAAGAACGATTCCAATATCCGAATTCTAAGAAATAACATTGTTATTTTTGAAGGAAAACTTTCTTCCTTGAAGAGATTTAAAGATGATGCGAAAGAAGTTATTGTAGGGCAAGAATGTGGATTAGGAGTCGAAAACTTCAACGATATTAAAGAAGGAGACGTAGTAGAAGCCTTTGATATGCAAGAAGTAAAAAGAAGCTTGTAGAAAGAGAGGAAAACTATGAAAAGACAAAGATTAGCAGGAATTGAAAAAGAAATTTCAAGAGTCATCTCTTCTGTCTTGTTTAGTGAAATCAAAAATCCAAATATTCGTGGCCTAGTTTCTGTGACAAAAGTACGAGTAACAGAAGATTTGAAGTTTGCAGATACTTATTTCAGTATTATGCCACCGATTGTCTCTGAAGGACAAAAACCAGTAGAGCGAGAAAAAATATTGGAAGCCTTGGAAGAAGTGCGAGGATTCTTTCGAAAGAGAATTGCAGAAGAAATCAATCTACGATTTGTACCTGAGGTACGAGTGAAGCTGGATGATTCGATTGAACATGCAATTCATATCACTAAACTCTTAAACGATTTAAAAGGATCGTGATCAGATGGGAGGGTATAATTCAGAGAAACTACTAAGCACCCTTTTAAAAAATAGAGGGATTCAAGATTTTTCAAAGCTTCATGAATTTATAAACCCTAGTGTTTCTTCTTTTCGAGATCCCTTTCTGTTTGAAAATATGGAAACTATTGTTTCTATGTTGGAGAAGGCAAAGAAAGAGGGAAGTAGAATTTGTATTTATGGGGACTATGATGTCGATGGAATTACAGGAACCGCTTTTTTGGTAAAGGTATTTCGGCAAATTGGAATGGATACCTTGTATTATATTCCGAGTCGAGATGAAGAAGGCTATGGATTGACTAAAAAAAATATAGACTTCTTATTGGAAAAAGGAGTAAAACTTGTTATTACTGTGGACACAGGATACAATTCCTTGGAAGATATTGCTTATGCAAAATCAAAAAGCATGGAAGTGATTATTAGTGATCATCATAAGACAGTTCGAGAAGAAGGAGATGAAGATATTTTATTTCTAAACCCAAAACTAAGTCAAAGTTATGAATTTAAATTTTTGTCCGGAGCAGGAGTTGCACTAAAAATTGCACAAGCTTTGTATCAAAGATTGCATTTAGACTTAAATGAACTATATCAATATTTGGATATTATCATGATAGGAACCATTGCCGATGTGGTTCCTATGGTAGATGAAAATCGAATTATTATTAAAAATGGACTTAGAATTTTACAGAAAACAAAGGTAAAAGGTTTATCCTATTTATTAAAATATTTGAAATTTGGAGATAAGCATATCAATACGACAGATGTAAGTTATTACATTTCTCCTTTGATTAACTCTTTAGGAAGAGTTGGAACTTCTAGAATTGCAGCAGATTTTTTTATCAAAGAAGATGATTTTGAGATCTATAATATCATTGAAGAAATGAAAAAGTTGAATAAAAAGCGAAGAGAATTAGAAAAAAATATTTACGATGATGCGATTCGTTCCATTGAAAAAAATGGGAAAAAAGGTTTGAAATGTATCTTTTTAGCAAATAGGCGTTGGCATCCCGGTGTAATTGGAGTTGTGTCTTCCAGACTAAGTTTGAAATTTCAAGTTCCCGTAGTATTGATTGCTTTAGAGGGAAAATTTGGGAAAGCTTCTTGTAGAAGTGTAAGAAATATTAGTGTTTATAACATTTTAGAAGAAGTAAAAGAGGATTTAGTTCGTTATGGAGGGCATGATCTAGCAGCAGGATTTACGATTGAAGAAGAAAAAGTGGAAAAGGTAAGACAATACTTTATGGAGTATCTTTCACGAGATACACAAGGTGTAGAAAGAAAAAAGAAGTATACGATTGATATGGAATTACCTTTGGAAGCCATCGGAGAGAATTTGTTGAAGGATATTGAAAAAATTAGTCCTTTTGGATCAGAAAATCCACATCCTCTATTTTTAGAGAAAAATTTAAATTTTCGAGAGATTAGAAAGTTTGGAGTGGATCAAAGACATTTTAATGGAACCTTAGTCAAAGCCGGAAGAGAATATCCAGCCGTTGGATTTGATTTGGGACATCGTATTCAATTAGATACTTATTTGGCACAAACATTTGACATAGTATATTATCCTGAAAAGGTCAATCTCCATGGAGAGAAAATGATTCAAATTAGGATTAAAGATATAATTATTAAAGATGAATTTTATGATATATTCATCAAATCATAAGGAGGATAACATGAAGTACGAAGTAAAGAAATTAGAACAATCTGCAGTAGCGATTTCTATGAAGTTGGAAGGAACAGAATTTTTACCAATTCGAGATAAAGTTGTTGCAAAAATTGGAAAGGAAGTAGAAATCAAAGGGTTCCGAAAAGGACATGCACCTGCAGATGCTGTTTTAGCACAATACAAGGATGCAGTTATCGATGAAGTGACACAAGAAGTGGTAAACTCAAATATGGAAACTATCATTCGAGAAAAAGAAATTGCTCCAATCAGCACTATTAGAAATCCAAAAGTAACTATGAATGATGATAGTTTTGAAATGGATTTTGAAATTGATGTATATCCAGAAATTAAATTAGGGGAATATAAAGGAATTTCTGCTGAAAAAGAAGCTTTTGAATTCAAAGAAGAAATGTTAACTCAAAGAATGGAAAGCATGAGAACAAGCAAAGCAAAATTAGTAGACTGCCCTGAAGATCACAAAGCAGAAATGGGAGATACTGTCAACTTAGCTTTTGAAGGATTCATTGATGGAGTTCCATTTGAAGGAGGAAAAGCAGATTCTCATCAATTGAAATTAGGAACAAAATCTTTCATTGATACTTTTGAAGATCAATTAGTAGGATATGTAAAAGGACAAGAAGGAGAAGTAAAGGTAAACTTCCCAGAAGAATATCATGCTCCTGAATTAGCTGGAAAACCTGCTATATTTAAAGTAAAAATCAATGCAATTCAAAAGATGGAAACACCTGAAATGAATGATGAATTAGCAAAAGAATTAGGATTTGAATCTGTGGAAGATTTAAAAACAAAGACAACAGAAAATATCATTGCAGAAGGAACTCAAAGAGCAGAAGACGAATACTTGGGAAAATTGATTTTAAAAGTAGTAGAAGCTTCTGAATTTGAAGTACCAGTTTCTATGGTACAACAAGAAATCCAAAATGAAATGAGAAGATTTGAACAACAATTACAACAACAAGGATTGTCTTTAGATATGTACATGCAAATGATGGGTGGAGATAGAAAAGCTTTTGAAGAACAAATCAGACCTATGGTAGAACCAAGAATCAAAAGTGATTTAGTGCTTGCAGAAATTGCTAGAAATGAAAAAATTGAAGCAACAGATGAAGATGTTACTGAAAAAATGGCAGAAGTAGCAAAAATGTATGGTATGGAAGTAGCAAAAATGGAAGAAGAATTAAAAGCACACAATCAATTAGATGCTTTCAAATATTCTGTAAGAGCAGAAATCGTTATGAAAAAAACAATCGATTTTATTAAAGCAGAAGCAAAATAAGAGAAAAAAAGATGAGTTTATACTCCTCTACTTTTGGTGGAGGAGTATGGAACTTCTTTCTCGTATTTAAATAAAGAGGAAAACATCTTCTCCAAAGATTTTTTCTTATTTATTTAAGTTAGGAGGTAAATTTATGTATAATCCAACAGTTATAGACAACGACGGAAGACAAGAAAGACATTTTGATATTTTTTCAAGACTTCTTCGAGATAGAATTATTTTTTTAGGAACAGAAGTGAATGATCAAGTAGCTGCCTCTTTGGTGGCACAACTTTTATATTTGGAAGCAGAAGACCCTACGAAAGATATAATTTTATATATCAATAGTCCGGGGGGATCCGTATCTGCAGGACTAGCTATCTATGATACGATGAATTATGTAAAACCGGATATTCAAACAGTATGTATCGGACAAGCAGCAAGTATGGGAGCTTTTTTACTTTCCGCAGGGACGAAAGGAAAACGTTTTGCTCTGGAAAATTCTAGAATTATGATTCATCAACCGTTAGGGGGAACGGGATCCGGTTACCATCAAGCGACAGATGTACAAATTATTGCAAAGGAATTGCAAGCAACGAAGGAAAAATTAGCAAGTATTATTGCCAAAAATTCCGGAAAGACAACAGAAGAAGTTTTAGAAGATACGGAAAGAGATAACTATTTGACAGCAGAAGAAGCTGTGAACTATGGTTTGATTGATATGGTTATGAAGGCACGATAGGAGGAAAGATGAAAGACAAAGAATTAGAACATTGTTCCTTTTGTGGAAAGAGTGAAAACGAAGTTGCCAAATTATTTGCTGGGAGAGATGGCTCTTTAATTTGTGATGAATGTATCGATCAATGTTATAATATGTTAATGATGGATGAGGAAGAAGAGTATCTTCCGGCGACAGGGGATACCATTCAAATACAACAAATGGAAATGTTGAAGCCCGAAGAAATCAAAGAAAAATTAGATGATTATGTCATAGGACAAGAAAGAGCAAAGAAAATTTTAGCAGTGGCTGTTTATAATCACTATAAAAGATTACTATACAAAGAAAAACAAGAAAAAAAGAAATCAAAAGATAATGATGAAGTAGAGTTACAAAAATCAAATGTGTTATTGATCGGTCCTACCGGATCCGGAAAAACCTTATTGGCTCAAACTTTAGCAAGAATTTTAAAAGTTCCTTTTGCGATTGCTGATGCTACAACTTTGACAGAAGCAGGTTATGTAGGAGATGACGTTGAAAATGTATTAGTACGTTTGATTCAAGCAGCAGATTATAATATTGAAAATGCAGAAAAAGGAATTATTTATATTGATGAATTTGATAAGATTGCTAGAAAATCAGAGAATGTATCAATTACCAGAGATGTTTCCGGAGAAGGAGTACAACAAGCTCTTTTAAAAATTATTGAAGGAACTCTTTCACAAGTTCCACCGGAAGGAGGAAGAAAGCATCCGAATCAACCTTTAATAGAAATTGATACAAGTAATATTTTATTTATTGTAGGAGGGGCTTTTGAAGGGCTTGGAAAGGTAATTCAAGGTCGATTACATAAAAAAACCTTAGGTTTTGGAGCAGATATTCAAGCACCGAAAGAACAAGTAGGAGAAGGAGAATTTTTAAGCCAAGTTCTTCCAGAAGACATTACAAAAAGAGGAATTATTCCGGAATTGGTAGGAAGACTTCCTATTATTGCAAATTTAGAGGATTTGGATGAAAAAGCCTTTATCAATATTTTAACCAAACCCAAAAATGCAATTGTAAAACAATATCAAAAACTATTCCAAATGGAAGGAGTAGAATTAGAATTTACAGAAGAAGCCTTAGCAGAAGTGGCACATTTGGCAATGAGTCGAAAAATTGGAGCGAGAGGATTACGATCTATTTTAGAAAATACAATGTTAGAGATGATGTATCGTTTACCGTCGGATTCTAGTATCCAGAAGGTAATTTTAGGAAAAGAAGCCGTATTAGACCACAATAAAGTGGAGATTATACGGAATTAAGGAGGAAATATGGAAAAAACGTCATTTTTACCGACGAGAGATCTTATCATTTTTCCAGGAGTTGTCACTCCTATCTATGTAGGAAGAAAAGACAGTTTGACAACTTTGGAAGAAGCAGTCAAGAATAAAAATAAATTGATTTTGGGATTACAAAAAGATCCCAATGTAGAAGAGCCGGATTTGGATAAGGGAATTTACAAGGTAGGAATTTTAGTTTCGATCTTACAAGTGATTAAAATGCCAAATAACAATATCAAAGTGTTAGTAGAGGGAGAAAGTCGAGTTAAAATTTCAAATGTTAGCTTAACAAATGGTCATTACGAAGCTGACTATACCTTTGTAAGAGAATTGGCAAAAAAATCAAAAGAAACAGAAGCAATTTTTAGAAAAGTATTTTCTTATTTTGAAAAATATCTTTCTTTTGCAGGGAAAAGTGCAGTGGAATTATTAGTGACTTTAAAAAACAATAAAGATTTCAGTTTATCTTTTGATGTGATTGCAGCAAATTTACCAATTACAACAGACTTAAAACAGGAATTGGTAGAAATTTTTAATATCCGAGATCGAGGGTATCGATTGTTGGATATTCTGAGCAATGAAATGGAGATTGTCAGTCTTGAGAAAAAGATTGACGATAAAGTGAAATCAAAAATGAATGAAGCACAAAAAGCTTATTATTTAAAAGAAAAGATTTCTGCTTTAAAAGAAGAGTTGGGAGATTATTCTCAAGACGATGATATTTTAGAATTAGTAGATAAAATGAAGGAAGCAAATCTTCCGGAAGAAGTACAAAAGAAGTTGGAGAATGAAGTTAAAAAGTTATCCAAGATGCAGCCGTTTTCAGCAGAATCTTCTGTTACTAGAAACTATATTGAAACTGTGTTAGATCTGCCATGGAACAATACTACCGAAGATATTTTGGATATTAAAGTTTCCTCTGACATTTTAGAAAGAGATCATTACGGTTTGAAAGAGCCCAAAACAAAAGTTTTGGATTATTTGGCTGTGAAGAAATTAAATCCAGAAGCAAAAGGAAGTATTTTATGTTTAGTAGGACCTCCCGGAGTTGGAAAAACTTCTCTTGTGAAATCCATTGCGGATTCTATGGGAAGAGCTTTTGTACGAGTTTCTTTGGGAGGAGTCCGAGATGAAGCGGAAATTCGAGGACATAGAAGAACCTATGTAGGTTCTATGCCGGGAAAAATTATGAAGGCTTTAAAAGAAGCAGGAACTAATAATCCGGTGATTCTATTGGATGAAATCGATAAGATGTCAAGTGATATGAAGGGAGATCCGGCTTCTGCAATGCTAGAAGTATTAGATCCGGAACAAAATAAATCTTTTGAAGATCATTTTGTGGATATGCCATTTGATTTATCGAAGGTGTTCTTTGTGGCAACAGCCAATAGTTTATATCCAGTAAGTAGACCTTTGATTGACAGAATGGAGATTGTAGAATTAGATTCCTATACAGAGTATGAAAAATTACATATTGCAAAGCAATATTTGATTAAGCAAGCTCGAAAAGAAAATGGATTGGAAAAAATTTCCTTAAGTATTACTGATAAAGCAATTTCTAGAATTATCAATGAGTACACAGCAGAACCGGGAGTTCGTAATTTAAAAAGACAAATTATTAAGTTATGCAGAAAACTAGCTAGAATTGTGGTAGAAGAAGGAAGAGAAAGCATTAAAATAGGTGTGAAAGATTTAGAAACTTATCTTGGAAAACCAATTTATAGAAAAGAAACAAGAAGAAAAGAAGAAACTCGAATTGGTTCTGTGAATGGATTGGGAGTAACTTCTGTGGGTGGATGTACCTTGCCGGTACAGGCTGTAACAGTTCCGGGGAAAGGTGGCTTGAGTGTTACCGGAAAATTAGGAGATGTGATGAAGGAATCCGTTGAAGTGGCTTTCAATTATGTGAAATCAAATCTAGATCACTATGTTCCTCATGATGAAGAATTTTTTGCAAAGAAAAATATTCATATTCACTTTCCGGATGGTGCTACTCCGAAAGATGGACCATCAGCAGGGATTGCAATTACAACAGCAATTATTTCCGTTCTTTGTAACCGAGAGATTCGTCAAGATGTAGCTATGACAGGAGAAGTTTCACTCTTAGGAGATGTTCTTCCTATTGGTGGTGTGAAAGAAAAAGTCTTAGGAGCTCATCGAGGAGGAATTCGAGAAGTGATTATTCCAGAAGGAAATGCGAGAGATCAGGAAGATATTCCGGAAGAGATCAAAGGGGAAATGAAAATTCATATTGCCAAAACCTATGCGGATGTGGAAAAGATCATATTTGCAGATAAAAAATAAAGGAGAACTTATGAGAATAAAAAGAGCTGATTATTTAAAATCGGCAGTTTATGAAAAAGATTATCCTGAGATATTGAATAGTGTAGAGTTTGCTTTTGTAGGTCGTTCTAATGTGGGGAAGTCTTCTTTAATCAATAGTTTGACTTCTAGAACAAAATTGGCGAGGACCAGTAAAACTCCGGGTCGAACACAACTCATTAACTTTTTTACAATTAATCAAGAATTCTATATTGTAGATTTGCCTGGCTATGGTTTTGCAAAGGTACCAAAGGCAATGAAGAAAGAATGGGGATCTACCATAGAAAGATATATTATCAGTAAGAGAAAAAAATTAGTCTTTGTATTGTTAGATATTCGAAGAATTCCAAGTGAAGAGGATATCGAAATGCTACGTTGGTTAGATTTTCACGAACTTCCTTTTAAAATTATTTTTACAAAAACGGATAAAATTTCAAATAACGAAAAGTTTCGTTTGTTAAAAGACATTCGAAAGAAGATAGAATTTCATAATGAAGATGTATTCTTTTATTCCTCACTATCTCATAAAGGACGAGAAGAAGTACTTCAATTTATGGAAGATACGCTAAAAGAGGCAGGAGGAAATGTAGATGAAGGAATTAAGTAAGACATACTCTCCCAAAGAAATTGAAAGCAAATGGTATCCAATTTGGGAAGAAAAGAAATATTTTGCAGGAAAATTAGAAGAAGGAAAGGAAAATTATTCGATTGTGATTCCGCCTCCTAATGTCACAGGAATTTTACATATGGGACATGTATTGAATAATTCCATTCAGGATACTTTAGTACGGTATCAAAGAATGACAGGAAAAAATACTCTATGGCTGCCTGGATGTGATCATGCAGGAATAGCAACACAAAATAAAGTAGAACGAAAATTAAAAGAGGAAGGCTTGACCAAAGAGGATTTAGGAAGAGAAGAGTTTCTAAAAAGAACTTGGGAGTGGAAAGAAGAACACGGAGGAATTATCACAACTCAACTTCGTAAATTGGGAGCTTCTTTGGATTGGGATCGAGAACGATTTACAATGGATGAAGGATTATCTCATGCGGTACGAAAAATTTTCGTAGATTTGTACAAAGATGGATTGATTTATCAAGGGGAATATATGGTAAACTGGTGTCCTTCTTGTGGAACTGCTTTAGCAGATGATGAAGTAGATCATGAAGAAAGTCATGGACATCTATGGCATTTAAAATATCCGGTAAAAGATAGTGAAGAGTTTATTATTATTGCAACCTCAAGACCGGAAACAATGTTAGCCGATGTAGCAGTTGCTGTGCATCCTGAAGATGACAGATATAAACATCTCATCGGAAAAATGTTGGTATTGCCATTGGTAGGAAGAGAAATTCCTGTGATTGCAGATGAGTATGTAGATAGAGAATTTGGAACAGGAGCTTTGAAGATTACTCCGGCTCATGATCCAAATGACTTTGCTTTGGGACAAAAATATCATTTGCCAATTTACAATATGATGACAGCTGAGGGTAAAGTTTCTGATGAATATCCGAAGTATGCCGGATTAGATCGTTTTGAAGCTAGAAAAGTCATGGTAAAAGAATTAGAAGAAAGTGGAGTTCTTGTAAAAATTGAAGAATTAAATCATAATGTAGGACAATGTTATCGTTGTAGTACTGTCGTAGAGCCACGAGTTTCGAAACAATGGTTTGTTAAGACAAAACCTTTAGCAGAAAAGGCAATTGAAGTGGTTCGAAACGGACAAGTAAAAATCATGCCAAAGAGAATGGAAAAAATTTATTATAGTTGGATGGAAAATATCCGAGATTGGTGTATTTCCAGACAACTTTGGTGGGGACATCGAATTCCGGCTTGGTATGGTCCGGATGAACATTTGTTTGTAGCAATGGACGAAGCGGAAGCAAAAGAGCAAGCAAAACTTCATTATGGAAAAGAAGTGGAATTGCGACAAGAAGAAGACGTATTGGATACATGGTTCTCTTCTGCACTTTGGCCTTTTTCTACGATGGGATGGCCTGAAAAAACAAAAGAATTGGAATTATATTATCCAACTTCTACCTTGGTAACAGGAGCTGACATTATTTTCTTCTGGGTAGCTCGTATGATTATGTTCGGATTATATGAAATGAAAGATATTCCTTTCCATAATGTGTTTTTCCATGGAATTGTAAGAGATGATTTGGGAAGAAAAATGTCAAAATCTTTAGGAAACTCTCCAAATCCATTGGATTTGATAGATCAATATGGAGCAGATGCGATTCGTTTCTCCATGATTTATAATACCTCTCAAGGACAAGATGTTCGTTTCTCTGAAAAATTATTAGAAATGGGAAGAAATTTTGCCAATAAGATTTGGAATGCGTCTCGTTTTGTGATGATGAACTTAGAGGATTTTGATATCAATACTTTTGATGTCAAAGAAGTAAAATATGAATTGGTAGATGAATGGATTATTTCCAGATTACAAGAAACAGCAAAGGCAGTCGAAACAAGATTAGCAAATTTCCAATTAGATGATGCTGCCAAAGCAGTTTATGAATTTTTAAGAGGAGATTTCTGCGATTGGTATGTAGAAATTGCAAAAATTCGTTTGTACAATTTAGAAGATGTACAAAGTAAGAGAACAGCTCAGTATGTACTATGGTCTATGTTAGAATCTGGACTTCGATTGTTACATCCATTTATGCCATATATTTCAGAAGAAATTTGGCAAAGCATTAAAAAGGAAGATGCAGGGGAAACTATTGTATTGGCAGAGTATCCAAAATTTGAAGAAGAAAAATATCATCAAGATTTAGAAGAAGATTTTGCTTATATTCAAGAAGTGGTTTCTTCGTTGAGAAATATTCGAGCAGAAATGGGAATTTCTCCGGCAAAAGAAGCAAAAGTAGTCGTTCGAAGTGAAGATGATAGAGAATTGCAAGTGTTAGAAAAAAATAGAGCTTTCTTGCAACAACTTGCTAAAATTTCAGAACTATCTTATGGAAAAGAAATAGAAAAACCTGCAGAAAGTGCTTTTAGAGTGGCTAAAAATTCTGTAGTATACATGATTTTAGCGGATTTAATTGACAAAGAAGCGGAAGTGAAAAAAATTCAAGATCAAATTGCAAAAGTACAAAAAGATTTAGACAAAGTCAATGCAAAACTGGCAAATGAAAAGTTTGTTTCTAAGGCTCCGGCAGATATTTTAGAGCGAGAAAAAAGAATTCAAAAAGAATATCAAGATAAAATGGAGAAATTAGTGGAAAACTTAAAGAACTTTATGATATAATAAATATATACAATATATCTTATCAATGAAAGGGCGTGGTTTGTTTTGGATCTACACTACTTAGAAATTTTTTATGAAGTAGCAAAAGCAAAGAGTTTTACAAAAGCCGCTAGCGAATTGTATATCAACCAATCCGCAGTTTCTATTCAAGTCAAGAAATTTGAAGAAATTTTAAATACAAAGCTTTTTGATAGAAGCTCCAAGAAGATTAAGTTGACCTATACTGGGGAAGCTTTGTATAAAATGGCAGAAGAGATTTTTGATAAAGTAAAACGAGCAGAAAAAGAAATTTCTAAAATCATTGATTTGGATCGAGCAAGACTTTCCATAGGGGCTTCTCCAGTCATTGCAGAGCCTTTATTACCTCGTTTGATGAAGGGTTTTAGTAAGGCACATGAAGAGATTGAATATGATTTACAAGTATCCGAAAAAGAAAATTTGCTTCGTATGTTAAAAGAGGGAGATTTGGATGTGCTCATCATCGATGAAGAGAGAATTAACAATCCTAATTTAGAAGTTCTTACCATTGAAAGGGTTCCCTATGTATTGGTGAGTAAAAAAGAGTATACAAATATCCAGGAAATTGCAAAAGATCCTTTGATTACTAGAAAGTATGTTCCAAACAATAATCAGGCTATTTCTATTTTGGAAGAAAAATATCGCATTACCTTTGAAGAAAAAATACCAGTATTTGGAAATTTATCTGTCATCAAAGGGATGATCAATGAAGAAATCGCAAATGCAATTTTACCATATTATGCGGTGTATAAAGAAATTCAAAATGGAGAATATAAGACAGTGTATAAAATTACGGAAATAAAGGATGCCTATCAAGTTGTCATTACGAAAGATAAGAAAGGTTTAATTCAGATTATTAAATTTTTAAATTTTATTCAGGATTATCGTTTACAATATTAGGAAGGAGCAGCTTATGCAATTATTAGATTCTTATAAGACGGAGCTAGCCTTATTGACTAAATTTATAGAAGAGGAAGAAGAAAGAAAGGAAACGGAAAAGGTTGCGAGAGCTTTGGCAGAAGTATTCCGAAAGAAAGGAAAGGCATTGATTTGTGGAAATGGCGGAAGTAATTGTGATGCGATGCACTTTGCAGAAGAATTTACAGGTCGTTTTCGAAAGGAAAGACCTGCATTACCGGCAATTTCTTTATCAGATTCCTCTCATATTACCTGTGTAGGAAATGATTATGGCTTTGATTTTATTTTCTCTAAAGGGGTAGAAGCTTATGGACAAGAGGGCGATATGTTTTTAGGAATTTCTACCAGTGGAAACTCTCAAAATGTGATAGAAGCAGTGAAGGTAGCAAAAGAGAGAAAGATGATTACCGTAGCCTTATTAGGGAAAGACGGCGGGAAATTAAAAGGAATGTGTGATTATGAATTTATCATTCCCGGAAAAACTTCGGATAGAGTTCAAGAGATTCATATGATGATACTTCATATTATCATAGAGGGAGTGGAAAGAATTTTATTTCCGGAAAATTATAGATAAAATAAATATGATTTGCAAAGAATCTTAAAGAAAAACAAAAGAACCACCTCATAGTGAAGTGGTTCTTTTTATATGGTTGTAAAAATGAAAATCTATTTCGCTAGTTCACAGACTTTAGTCCGTAAACAGTCAACAAGTTGCTTCATTTCAGACTCTCCAAAAGAAGAAAATTCTTTGTCCAAATCTTGTAGAGAAGAGAGCAACTGTGTCATTTTTTCCTTCCCTAATAGAGAAATTGTTTTTTCATCTACTACGTT
>UMHQ01076237.1_pt1 | contig 96952 bp, 82 predicted proteins | sample 1965531 | NCBI WGS metagenome assembly UMHQ01 (sample SAMEA4836098, study PRJEB28245) | human gut metagenome | biome: gut microbiome; material: fecal sample | place: Denmark | collected 2008 | reverse complement strand
TTTTTATCCCCCTAAAGTGTTGCACTTGATAGTATAATTCACCTAAAATGTGATGAAAACGCCCCCTTTGGGGGCGTTTTCATGCTTCTAGCGCAGGTGCGGCGGCGATGTTCACCACAGCGCCTCAATCTGCGTGCGGAATTCGTCGGGAGTGATATCTAGGGCAACGGTAATCATGCCGATCAGCATGGTCTGCTGCTCATCCGGCACATTGTAGAAGGCGGCGGCAAAGGCGGCGGGGTCGTATTCATACAGCTGCGCCAGGTAATTGCCGTAGGCCTCTGCGAGCGCGCCGTCAAGGCCCTGAGTGTTGTACATGCAGCCCGCCCTGACACTATTGTCAGTCTTGGCGCGCTCGAACATCTCATCCATGAGCTCAAAGCAGTCGTCGTAGTCAAATTCATTGCAATAGCGCGCCCAGTTCATGTAATTCAGGGGCCTTCCTCCGTATTCGTCGAAGAGCGTCTCCGCGTCCATGCCGTGTATGATATGCGGGACGAAGAACGAATACAGGTATTTATTGCCGTCGCCATAGTCATAGTACCAGCCGTTCGACTGCCAGGTCGCGCAGCCGTCGCCGGCCATGCCTATGTTCAGTATCGTGCCGTCCTCCCGCTCCAGCTTCATCATCAAGCCGCAGCCGCATTTAGATGGCGATATCCCCGAAGAAGCTGAGAGCAGGCGCTCTATCTCGGCAAGCGAGGCCTCGTCCGTCACCGTCGCGGTGCCGCCGAAGATCTCCAGCGTCGCTGAGCTCAGGTCGCGTATATCCGAGGGCGCAACGTGGCCGTAGACGCCGAGAACTTCCAGTGCGTCATCCATCAGCTCCCGAAGCGGCGCGGCGTCCTGTGCGTTTATCACGAACGCTTCGCCCATACTGCTGAGGGAGCCGTCGGAGATGAAGAAGAGCTCACGCTCTCCGTCTATGATGAGCTGTCCAAGTATGGCAGTGCCGTCTATATAGTACGTTCCACCCTGTGCCTTGGGGACAGCCTCATTCAGCAGCCTTCGCCACTCCTCTTGGCTGCCGGGTACATAGTAGACGAGCTCTCCGCTGCTTATCTCCGTGCCGACGCAGATGACGCCGTCTATGGGCTGCGCGACTACGGGCGTGAATGTCTGCTGCTCTGCAAACGCCGCCAGCACCTGGGCTTTGGCGTTCTCGCGGCCCGCGGCTTCGTTGGTGCCCTGGTAGAGCTCGCCTGTCAGGAAGCGGTAGTCGAAGCTGTCGTCGGCCAGGACCTTGACGGCGAAATAGGTGTCCGTCTCGTAGCCGATGACCCGGCCTTCGGCGTCGAGGCTCATGCCTCCGGCGAAGGGGATGCTCTCCGTGCTGCCGCCGGTGGTGAAGGCCACGTTCCAGGCGTAGACCTCATACTGCACGCCGTCGCCTTCAAAGACGTCCGTCTGCTCGAAGCTCGTTATCTCGTAGCCCGTGAAGGCGGGGCTGCCGTCGTATTTTTCGGCCCTCTGCACGTCCGACGCCGCCCGCGCCTCGATCATGCCGCGGTACTTTTCGTAGTGCTCGGCCTCTATGTTCGTCAGGGTGCTGTAACTGTCGAGTATCAGCCGGTAGAGCGCGCTGTCCGTGAACTTGCCTTCCCGCGTCCCGGTGCTGCTCTTGTACCGCACGTATACGGCGTTCTCCTCCAGCCCGGCACGGAGCTCAATGCGCTCCACCTCGGAGCTGTATTCGTCTGTGAGATAGGCCGTCAGGCTGTACCAGGTGTCCAGGCCGTCCGTGTCGAGTGCCGTCTGGTTTGCCGCCGCGGCGTTCAGGGCCGGGGCCAGCTGCTCTGCCGTTACCTTGCCGGAGTCGCAGGCGATGTATTTGATGTCCTCAGCCGTGACGGCGGCCATGAGCCCCGCGAGCGTATCGGGGTCAGGCTCGCTCGTCGGCTCCAACTCGCGCATTTCCTCGACGTAGGCTATGGCCTCGGTGAGTATCAGCCGGCGCTTTTCGCTGATGTCCGGCTGGGCGAGCTGCTCTTGCATATACTCCACGGCGCAGCTGCCGTAGAAGGCTATCATGGCGTAGGCCATGTTGCGCGTGCTGCTCGCGTCCTTGACGGTCGTTCCGTTTTCCTCGAGCCCGGACAGGTATGGCTCTATCGCCGCCGCCACGTCGGCGTCAAGGGCGGGCACGGCCTTTTCAAAGCAGCGCATGGCGAGCAGCAGGCTGCTCCGGCTGCGCAGCTCGTCCAGCCGCTCCAGCGCCGCCTGTGGGAAGCGCTCCTCGAGCTCCGGGTCGTTGTAGTCGCCGTCCTCCGGCATCCAGTACGCCTCCTGCGTCCAGCCGCCGGAGCGCTTCAGCGTCAGAGACATCGGCGTGAGCACATTCTCCGCCATGGTCAGCGTCCGGTCCTCCGCCAACTCGAACACGGTGACACAGCAGTTTACATAATATGTGTCATCCTCCTCTAGCAGCAGCTCATAGCTCGCGGCGAGGTACTGGCCCTCGCCCGCCGTGAGGCCTGTGTTTTCGGCTATGAAGCCCTCCAGCTCCGGCTCTGCGGCCTGTGCGCCGGTGAAGGTGCAGCCGGTGACAAAGACGGCGGCCAGCAGGAGGATCACAAGGGCCCAGGCGGCGGTCTTGGGGCGCTTCACGATGAGGCTTATGCGCTCTTTCAGGCCGCTTTTGCCGCAGTTCATGGTCGTGGCAGTGCGCAGAAGCGAGGGGCGGCTCCCGCAGGTGATGCCTATGAGCGTGCGGCCATAGGCGGCGCGTTCAGCCTCGCCCAGGCGCCTTATCGTGGCCTCATCGCAGGCGAGCTCGGCGTCCCGGCGCGAGAGCGCGGCGGCGAGCCAGACCAGCGGGTTATACCAGTGCAGCACGAGGCACAGGCAGCGCAGCAGCGCCCAGACGTGGTCGCCGTGGCGAAAGTGCGTCAGCTCGTGCTCCACGCTGTGGGTGAGCGTCACCGGGTCGGCGGCGGCTCCGGGCGTGAGATATACAGCCGGGCGGATGACGCCGAATAGGCAGGGCGTCTCCACCGCACCGGAGACATAGAGCGGAAGTTTGCAGCCGGGGTATTCCATGCGCCGGGCGGAGCGAGTGAGCCTCGCGCGGAAGGCGATGTTCGTTGATAAAAACCACAGTGCGAGCACTGCCATGCCCGCGTACCAGGCATAGCGCAGGATATCCGACACCGTGACCGGCGTGCTGGTCGCCGCCCTGGCCTCGGGCTCAGCCGCGTCAGTCTCGTGATCCGGGGCCGACGGCTCCTGATTGTATTGGAGCTGTTGCTCGGGCTCGCTCAGGTCGGTGACCGGCTCGGGTATGGAGAGGTCCGGCGCTGCATTGCTGACATAGGTCACGACGCGCTCCGCCGCCCTCTCGTCCGCGCCGCGCACGAGATTCTGCACACTCAGCCCCGCAGCGCCGAAGCTCACCGGCACAAGCAGCCGCACGAGCACCAGCGCCCAGAGCGCGTATTGCAGCCGCGGGCTAAGTCTGCCCCTCAGCACGCGCCGGAGCAGCACCACGGCGAGTATGAGCGCTGAGGACGAGATTATCCACTCAGCCATCGTGTCCCGCCTCCAGTTTTTGCAGCAGCTCGTAGAGCTCGTCTATCTCGGACTTTGGCAGGGCCTGTTTCTTCGTGAGCGCGCTCACCATGAGGCTCAGGCTGCCGTTATAGATGCGGCCGATGAAGTCGCGCGTCTCAGCCACGGCGGCGTCCTCGCGCGATATGAGCGGGCGGAACACCTTCACGCCGCCCTCGCTCTCGCCCGAGACGGCGCCCTTGGCCTCCATGCGGCCCAGGAGCGTCAGCACCGTGCTCCGGCTCCAGCCGCAGCGCTCCCGCAGCAGCTCCGCCGCCTCCCGGCCCGTCAGCTCCCCGCGCTCCCACAGCGCGTCCATCACGCTCCACTCCGCCTCCGTCAATTTTGCAGCAGCCATATGCCTTCCTCCCGGTGATTTACATTTGTAAACTCAGGATAGCATGTAAGTTTACATTTGTCAACAAAAGTGCCGCAAAAAAGCTCCGTCTTTTCAGACGGAGCTTTTTCATCAATAGTAGCGCTTGTTCTTGTTCTTGCGGGCGGCTTCGGACTTCTTGCGGCGCTTGACGCTGGGGCTCTGGTAGTACTCCTTCTTCCTCAGGTCGGCCAGGACGCCGGCTTTGGCGCAGCTCCGCTTGAAACGCTTGAGTGCATTATCCAGCGACTCGTTTTCCTTAACGTAGATCTCAGACATTCTATTCCCTCCCTCCAAAACACCTTTCGGCGCTGTAAGGGCCATTAACCCGTTAGCATATGCATTATAATGATTTCGAGCGCCGATGTCAAGCAAAACTCACTTGGAGGGCTTTGCGATAATGTTGACGAGCTTGTCCTTGACAACTATCGTCTTGACTATCGCGCAGCCGGCGGTGAACTTTTGGACCTTCGGGTCGGCCATTGCGGCCTCGACAGCGACGGAGTCCTCGCAGCCGGCGGGGACCACGACTGTGCTGCGGAGCTTGCCGTTTACCTGCACGGCGATCTCCTTTTCGTCATCGAGGGTCTTGGCCTCGTCGTACTCCGGCCAGGCGCTCAGGCTGGCGATGCCCTCAAAGCCCTGGATCTCCCAGAGCTCCTCGGCGATGTGCGGCGCGAAGGGGCTCAGCAGCGCGAGGAAGGTCTTCATGTCCCCCCTGCTCGGCGCGCTCTCATAGAACTTGTTCACCAGCACCATCATCGCGGAGATGGCGGTGTTGAACTTCATGCTCTCTATGTCGTCGCTGACCTTCTTTACGCAGCGGTGGACTTCCTTCTCATTGGCGGCGGAGAGGCTCTCGTCGCCGTCTATGCGCTTCTCGCCCAGGGCCCAGATGCGGTCCAGAAAGCGCTTGCAGCCCTTGACGGCGCTGGGGTTCCAGGGAGCGGCCTTTTCAAAGTCGCCGAGGAACATGATATAGAGTCTCAGTGTGTCTGCGCCGTACTCCTTGACGACGCTGTCCGGGTTGACGACGTTGCCCAGGCTCTTGCTCATCTTGACGATGGGGTGATCGGCCATCTCGCCGTACTTGTGCACGAGGTACTTGCGCACCTCGGCCTCGCTGCCGTACTCGGCCAGGAGCTTGTTGCGCTCCTCGTCGGAGAGGTTGGCGTAGTTGTGCGGGTTCAGGCCCAGGATCATGCCGTGGCTCGTGCGCTTTGCGTAGGGCTCCTTGGTGGGCACGACGCCGATGTCGTACAGGAACTTGTGCCAGAAGCGGCTGTACAGCAGGTGCAGCGTGGTGTGCTCCATGCCGCCGTTGTACCAGTCCACGGGGCTCCAGTAGTCGAGCGCGTCCTGGCCGGCCAGGGCCTTGTCGTTGTCCGGGTCCATATAGCGCAGGAAGTACCAGCAGGAGCCGGCCCACTGCGGCATGGTGTCGGTCTCGCGCTGGGCGGGGCCGCCGCACTTCGGGCAGGTGGTGTTGACCCAGTCGGTCATCTTGGAGAGCGGGCTCTCGCCGTTGTCGGTGGGCTCATAGCTGTCCACGTCGGGCAGCAGCAGGGGCAGCTCGCTCTCGTCGATCGGCTGCCAGCCGCACTTCTCACAGTACACCAGGGGGATGGGCTCGCCCCAGTAACGCTGGCGGGAGAACACCCAGTCGCGCAGCTTGTAGTTTACCTTGCTGCGGCCGAGGCCCTTCTCCTCCAGCCACTTGGTCATAGTCGGGATGGCGGCCTTGACGCTCATGCCGTTCAGGAAGCCGGAGTTGACCATGATGGCGCTGTCGTCCTTCGCGATGAAGGCCTCCTTGGTCACGTCGCCGCCCTTGACGACCTCTATGATGGGCAGGCCGAACTTCTCAGCGAACTCCCAGTCGCGCTGGTCGTGGCCCGGGACGGCCATGATGGCGCCGGTGCCGTAGCTCGCGAGGACGTAGTCGGATATGAAGATGGGTATGGTCTCGCCGTTGACGGGGTTGATGGCGTCGACGCCCATGGTGCGCACGCCGGTCTTGTCCTTGTTGAGCTCGGTGCGCTCGAGGTCGGACTTCGCGGCGGCCTCGGCCTGGTACTTTTTGACCTCGTCCGGGTTGGTGATGGCGCCGCTCTCGAGCCACTCGCGCACGAGGGCGTGCTCCGGCGAGAGGACCATGTAGGTCGCGCCGAAGAGCGTGTCGCAGCGGGTGGTGAAGACCTTGATGACGTCGCCGGTGGTGGCCTTGAAGTCGACCTCGGCGCCGGTGGAGCGGCCTATCCAGTTGCGTTGCTGGATCTTGACGCGCTCGATGTAGTCGACGTCGTCCAGGTCGTCAATGAGCCTCTGGGCATAGGCGGTGATGCGGAGCATCCACTGGCTCTTCTCCTTGCGGATGACAGGGCTGCCGCATCGCTCGCACACGCCCTCGACGACCTCCTCGTTGGCGAGGACGCACTTGCAGCTGGTGCACCAGTTCACGGGCATGGACGCCTTGTAGGCCAGGCCGTGCTTGTACATCTGCAGGAATATCCACTGGGTCCACTTGTAATATTTAGGGTCGGTGGTGTCGACCATGCGGTCCCAGTCAAAGCTGTAGCCGAGCATCTGCAGCTGCTTGGAAAAGCGCTCGATATTGCGCTTTGTGACGTCGTGGGGCTGCATGTGGTTCTTGATGGCGTAGTTCTCGGTGGGCAGGCCGAAGGCGTCGAAACCTATCGGGAAGAGGACGTTCTCGCCCTCCATGCGGCGCTTGCGCGCGACGATGTCCATCGCGGTGTACGGCCTCGGGTGGCCGACGTGGAGCCCGTCGCCGGAGGGGTACGGGAACTCTATGAGGGGATAAAACTTCTTGCGGGTCTTGTCCCCGGTCACGGCCTTGTAGGTCTTGTTCTCAAGCCAGTAGTTCTGCCATTTCTTTTCTATTCTTGCGAAATCGTAAGCCATTTTCTGCTCTTCCCTTCTGTATGTTTAAAAAACCGCAGGCCCCTTTGACCCGAGCTCCTGGCTCAGGCCGTAGGGCCGGGAAGGGCTGAGAGGCTTATCTCCTCCGCGTCGCTCCACAGGTGCTCGAGGTTATAGAACTCGCGCATGTCCTGCTGGAAAATGTGCACTATGACGCAGCCGAAATCCAGCAGGATCCAGCCGCCGCCGCGGTAGCCCTCGCGACGGAGGGGCGGTTCGCCCAGCTCCGAGAGGGCCTTGTCCACCTCGTCGGTCAGTGTCTTGACGTGGGTGGAGCTCGTGGCCGTGCAGATTATGAAATAGTCCGCCAGCACGGTAAGGTCGGTCGTGTGCAGGAGCTTGATGTCCTTGGCCTGCTTCGCGTCCAGAGTCTTTACCGCGGTCTCGGCTATTTCCCTTGGTGTCAGCATTTATATCTCCCCTTCTCGCCTTCTCGCGTTTACTTGCCTCACTGCTGTCCGGCAATGTAGCCCTGGGTCATGTCCCAGGTGCCGGTCTCCATGTCGTAGGAGATCATATTGATGTTGTCGCGCGTTATCTCCACCGTGAACGGGTTGAGGTATCCGTTGAGCATCTCCAGCCACTCGTCGATGTACGGGATGACGTAGCTCATGCCGAAGACATAGCCGTCGCCCTTGCCGGGGATGGTCTGGAAGGTGATGTTGTTGGCGTCTATCTTCATGAACTCCGTGGCGAAATAGGCCAGGTTGCTGATGGTTACGTTGGTGTCCACGCGCTTTTCGTAGATCTCAAAGATCTTGGTCAGGTTGGGGATGTTCTCCAGCGAGAGCGTCTGGCGCGCGAGGGCCATGAGCAGCTTCTGCTGGAACTGTATCCTCTCGATGTCGCCGCCGACATAGGTGTTTGAGCCGTCGTTGGAGATACGGAAGCGCATCGCGTTGACAAAGTCGTCGCCGTCGAGCAGCTGGTAGCCCTGCTTGATGTGGATGCTGACCGGCGGGTTCTGGTCCGGGGCGTCCCAGTCCATGTCGTAGGGGATGTCGTAATACACGCCGCCGATGGCGTCCACGATGTCCGCCGCGGCCTGGATGTCGATTATCGCCCAGCAGTCCACCTCGTAGCCGAGGATGTCCTTCACAGCGGCCAGCAGGGCGGAGACGCCGTCGCCGCCGTTGTTGATGCTCGCCGGGTAGGGCTGGTTCATCTTCTTGGGGCTGATGGAGATGTTTATGAGCAGGTCACGGGGCAGGTTCACGAGGTTGAGCTTGCCCTCGACGGTGTCGAACATGCCGACGATGTTGGTGTCCGTGTGCAGGCCCTCGCGGTCGAGGCCGCTGACGAGGAAGGTCCAGACGCCGTCGCGGCGGTTGCTGTCGGCCTGGTCGGGGGCCACGCCGTCCATGCCGCTGTCCGAGCCGCCGTCGTCGCCGGTGCCGTCCGTGTCGTAGGTGTTGGGTCCGCCGGACTGGGTCGCGGCTGGCTTGGCCCAGATCTTGAAGCCCGCGTAGGCGCCCACGCAGAGGATGAGCAGCACGCAAAGCGCGACTATCGCGCCGCGGCCGCGGTGCTTACTGCGGCGCTGCTCCTCGCGCGAGATATAGGCGTCCGATGCGAAGTGGACGTCGTCCTCGTAGTCGTAGCCGTTGCCGCTGTACACCGTGTGGTTGGTGCTCCTTATGTCATCCGTGCTGTCCCGGCGGCTGCGGCGCCTGGGCTCGCTGTGCCGGGTCTCGGTCCGGCGCTGCTCGCTGCGCCGGGGCTGCTCCCGGCTCTGGGTGTGCCGGGGCTGGGGCTGGGGTTCGGGTTCGGGTTCGTAGTCGTAGTCGTCCTCGTAGCCGTAATCGTAGTCGTAGTCTGTCTCTTTGGGCCGGGTATCCTTTTCCGGCTTGCGCTTTGAGTGTTTGCCGTTTCCGCCGTAGAGATGCATTACACCTTGTCCTTTCCGTACCACTCAAGGGCGCTTACGGTGGCGCCATGGGGTTCTATGCCGTTCTGCCGGAGCTCCTCAAGGCTCATCTCAAGGCCGAGAACCATGGCAGAATCTATGTTCTCATACGCGAGCTTGCGGAGCCGCTCCACGCCGTCAAAGTCGCGCGTGGGCTCTATATAGTCCGCAAGGTATATTATCTTTTCCAGCAGCGTCATGTCCGCGCGGCCGGTCGTGTGCCAGCGGATGGCGCTGTATATGCGGTCCGGCACGCCGAAGAGGTCCCTCGAGAGGGCGGCGCCGGTTATGGCGTGGGTGAGTTTGATGTTCTCCCGCTCAAATTTATCGAACACTATACCATATTTCTCCGCCAATATCAACTGCTCGTCCATGCTGAGTTTTTTGGTGATATCGTGCAAAATCCCGGCCTCTGCGGCGTCTCCGGGGTCCTCGCCCCAGCGCCGGGCCAGCGAGGCGGCCTCCTGCTCGCAGTCCGCGACGTGCGGGACGCGGCTGGGCTTGAGATAGGCGTAGGCCCGCTCGCGCAGCCAGTCGAGCTGCGGCTTTGCGCCGTAGTCGCGCACCCGGATGATACGCGCGTAGACCTCGCCGTCGAGCACGTCGGCGCCCCGGCGGGAGACGAGCAGCTCGCGCATTTCAGAGGAGGACATGGGCAGCGGCGCGACGTCTATCACCCTGATGCGCGCTCCGTACAGCTCCTCGAACCGGCGGGAGCAGCGCTCTATCTCCGGCATGTCTCCCTCGTCTCTGGGCAGAACTGCCAGCGCAGAGAGCGCGAGTATGTCGCGGAAGTTGTGCCAGCGCTCAAAACTGGTGAGCATGTCCGTGCCGATGACGAAGAATATCTCGGCGCCGGGGTACTCCGACGCCAGCTCGGCGACGGTGTCCGAGGTATAGCTCTCGCCGCCGCGGACGAGCTCCATGTCGGAGACCTCCGCCTCTGGGAAACCGCGGAAGGCTATGCGCGTGAGCTCAAAGCGCTCCTGCGGGTCCGGGCTGCCCTCGGCGAGCTGCTTGTGCGGAGGGTCCGCCGCCGGGATTATGAGCAGCTTGTCGGGCTGCAGCGCCTCGTAGGCCAGGCGGGCGGCGCGGACGTGGGCCGGATGGGGCGGGTTGAAGCTCCCGCCGTATACCGCTATCCTCATTTGCGCTTCGCCGCCTTGGGCAGCTCGATCTTCGGGTCCGTCTCGTTGCGCTTGTAGAGCACGAACTTGCTGCCTATGACCTGCACCTGCTCGGCGCGGCAGCGCTCGGAGAGTATCTCGATGGCCTCCCTCGCCGTGAGCAGGGAGTTTTCCAGCACGCGGCCCTTCACCAGCTCGCGCGCACGCAGCGCGTCGGAGAGCGCGGCGGTGGTGTTTTCCGTTATTCCGTCCTTGCCTATCTGGAGGATGGTGTTCTCCTTGGCGGCCAGGCCGCGCAGATAGGACCTCTGCTTACTTGTCAGCATTGCAATACTCCTTCAGCACGCGGGCAAACTCGCGCAGAGCGCGGCCCCGGTGCGATATCTCGTTCTTTTCCTCGTGGGTCATCTCGGCCATGGTGCGGTCCTCGCCGTCGGCGATGAACATGGCGTCGTAGCCGAAGCCGTTCTCGCCCTTCATATACGTCGCGATGCGGCCCTCGCAGGTGCCGCGGGCGCGCAGCACGTCGCCGTTCGGGAACACACAGCATATTGCTGAGACGAAGCGGGCCGTACGATGTTCCTCGCCCTCGAGATTCTTCATGAGGAATTTGCGACGGTCGAGGTCGGAGTCGTCGTGGTTGCCCGTATACCTCGCGCTGTGCACGCCGGGGGCGCCGCCCAGGGCGTCAACCTCCAGGCCGGAGTCGTCGCTCACCGCGGGCAGGCCCGTGGCCTTCATCGCGGTCTCGGCCTTGAGGAAGGCGTTCTCCTCAAAGGTCTCGCCCGTCTCGTCGACCTCGAAGTCGCAGCCGGCCTCCCGCTGGGGGATGACCTCTATGCCAGTCCCGGCTAGTATCTCGCGGAACTCTATCACCTTTCCGGCGTTATTGGATGCAAGTATCAGCTTCATGACAGCAGCGCCTCCGAGAAGGACTTCGGCTCAAAGGGCATAAGGTCGTCCATCCCCTCGCCCACGCCGACGAATTTGACCGGCACGCCCATCTCTCGGGCGATGGCGAACACTATGCCGCCCCTTGCGGTGCCGTCGAGTTTGGTGAGCACGATGCCCGTGATGTCCGCGGTGTCTGCGAACTGCTTGGCCTGTATGAGGCCGTTCTGGCCCGTCGTGGCGTCTATTACCATGAGCGTCTCGACGTCGGCGTCGGGCAGCTCGCGGGTGATTATGCGGCGGATCTTGGCCAGCTCGTTCATGAGGTTGGCCTTGTTGTGGAGCCTGCCGGCGGTGTCGATTATGACGATGTCGCTGCCGCGGGCCTTGGCGGCGGTCAGCGCGTCGAACACCACGGCGCCGGGGTCGGAGCCCTCGCCGTGCTTGACTATGTCGGCTCCGGAGCGCTCCGCCCAGACGGTGAGCTGCTCCGCCGCCGCGGCGCGGAAGGTGTCGCCCGCCGCGAGGAGGACCTTTTTGCCCTCGGCGGTGAACCGGGCGGCCAGCTTGCCGATGGTCGTGGTCTTGCCCACGCCGTTGACGCCGACCATGAGTATGACGGAGGGCTTGGTGTCGAGCTTGAGCTCAAAGCTGCCGACGGAGAGGATGTCCGAGAGGACCTCCACCAGGCCCGCCTTGACCTCGTCCCGTCCGAGCAGGGAGCGGTCTCGCACCATGTCGCGCAGGCTCGAGACGGCCTTGAAGGCCGTGTCCGCGCCCGCGTCCGCGACGATGAGCGCCTCCTCCAGCTCGTCGAAAAACTCCTCGTTCTCGCCCGTGAACTCGGCGAAAACTCCGCCCATCTGACGCCGGGTCTTTTCAAGTCCGGCCTTTATCTTGTCGAAAAATCCCATCAGCCTGCTGCCTCCTCTGTGTGCTTTTCGGCCTCGTCCAGGTCCAGCTCTATGACCTTGGAGACGCCCTTTTCCTGCATCGTCACGCCGTAGAGGAAGTCGGCCTCCTCCATCGTGCCGCGGCGGTGCGTTATGACTATGAACTGCGTCCTGTTCGCTATCTTCCTCATGTGCTCGGCAAAGCGGATGACGTTCGCCTCGTCCAGTGCGGCCTCTATTTCGTCCATGACGCAAAACGGCGTGGGCCGGACCTTGATGATGGCGAAGTACAGCGCTATGGCCACGAAGGCCGTTTCGCCGCCGGAGAGCAGCGAGAGCGTAGTGAGCGCCTTGCCGGGGGGCTGCACCTTTATATCTATGTCGCAGGTGAGCACGTCCTCGCCGGGCTCGAGCGTGAGCTCCGCCTTGCCGCCGCCGAAGAGCTCCGTGAAGGTCTCGCGGAAGCTCTCGTTTATCGCGGTGAACTCGCGGGTGAATATAGTTCTCATTTCCCCGGTTATATCGGAAATTATACCCAGCAGCTCATTTTTCGCCTTCTCCACGTCGTCGCGCTGGGAGGCCAGGAACTCATAGCGCTCGCTGACGCGCGCGTACTCGTCTATGGCGCCGAGGTTCGGCGTGCCGAGGGAGCTCATCTCCTTCTTGAGCTCGGCTATGCGGCGGTTTGACTTTGCCGCGCTCTCGATGGGCCGACGCACGGCCTCCGCCGCGCTGTGGCTGAGCTCGTAGTTGTCCCAGAGCTTGTCCAGGAGCTGCTTTTCCTCCATCTCGGCGGATATCTTCTTCTGCTCGAACCGGGCGCAGGTGCGCTCCATGTCGAGCAGGGCGTTGTTCTTCTCCTGCACGGCCTTGTCGGTCCGCGTGCGCTCGCCCTCGACCTCCAGCTTCTTCTGCGTGGCGGCGGCGATGGAGTCCTTTATCTCCGCGGCCTTGGCGCGGAGCTCCTCTATGCGCTTTCCGCGCGCCTCCAGCTCGCGGCGGGCGCTCTCGGCCCCGGCCTCCATGTCCGCAAGGGCCTTGGCCCGCGTCTCGCTGTCGCCGGAGATGCTCTGGCGCAGCAGCTCGAGCTGGGCGGCGGCGTTCTCCGTCGTGCGGCGCTCGGCCTTCAGCGAGGCGAGCTCGTTATTCACGCTTTGCAGCTCCTGAGTCGCGACGTCGAGCTCGTAGCGGGCAGAGGCCAGCTCGCGCTTGAGCTCCTCGCTCCTTGCGGCCAGCTCGTCGCGCGCCTTCGCCAGCTTGCCGCGGTTGGCCTGCAATTTCTCCAGCTCCGCGCGCCGGGAGAGTATGCCCGCGTTGCGCGCCGCGCTGCCACCCGTCATGGAGCCGCCCGCGTTGATGAGCTGGCCGTCCAGCGTCACTATGCGGACGCGGTTGCCGTTCTTCCTCGAGATGGCCACGGCGTCCGAGAGCGTCTCCGCCACCAGCGTGCGGCCCAGGAGGTTTTCAAATATATTATGGTATCGCGTGTCAAAGCTCACTAGGTCGACCGCGAGGCCGAGGCAGCCCTCCTCCTCGGAGGGGATGCGGTCGAGCCTGCCGCCGCGTATCGTGTCTATGGGCAGGAAGGTCGCGCGGCCAGCGTCGCGCCGCTTGAGGAACTCTATGGCGCGGCGGCCGTCGTCCTGCGTGTCCACGACGATGTTCTGTATCGCGGCGCCGAGGGCGGTCTCGATGGCAAGGGTGCAGCGCTCGTCCGTGCGAAGCAGCTCCGCCACGGTGCCGTGCACGCCGCGCAGAGTGCCGCGGCGCGACTCTCGCATGACGGTCTTGACCGCGCCGGCGAAGCCCTCGTATTCCTTCTCCATCTCGCCGAGCATGGCGATGCGGGAGTCCGCGCTGCGCAGCTCGACTATCTGCTTTGTGAGCGCGTCGTTGGCCTCGGCGGCCTCGCGCTCGCGGTTTTCTATGCGCATCCTGCGGCCGTCCATGACGTTCCGCGCCGAGGCGGCGTCGGCCTCCAGCTTTTTGGTCTGCTCGTCTATCTCGGCGATGCGCGTCTTGTGCTCGTCTATCTGCGCCGCTATGCCCGCGGCGCGCTCGGTCTGCTCCGAGAGCTCACCGCGCATGCGCTCCGCGCTCTGGCGGCTGTTCTCTATGCTGTTGCGCAGCACGGCGGCCTCGGCCTCCGCCTCGGAGACCCGGGCCTCCGCCTCGGAGAGGCGCGCCCGCTGCTGTTCGGCCTCCACGTCCTTCTGGCGCATGCGCTCCGCGAGGGCCTCGCTGCGGGAATACAGCGCCTCCAGCTCGCGCCGGGCGGCGTCCAGGCCGCTCTTGGCCGTCTCGTAGTCGTTCGCTATGGTCTGTGACTGCTCGCGCAGGCGGTCGAGCGCGTCCATCCACGCGCTGACCTCCTCGACCCTCAGCTCGTCGCGCAGGGAGAGGTAGCGCTTGGCCACCTCCGCCTGCTGCTTGAGCGGGCCGACCTGGAGCTCCAGCTCGTCTATCTTGTCGTTCACGCGCAGGAGGTTCTCGTCCGTCCGCGCGAGGCGGCGCTCCGCCTCCTCCTTGCGGTAGCGGAAGCGGGAGATGCCCGCGGCCTCCTCCAGCACCTCGCGGCGCTCGGCGCTCTTGCCGTTGACTATCTCCGCTATGCGGCCCTGGCCGATTATGGAGTAGCCGTCCCGGCCCAGGCCGGTGTCCATGAGCAGCTCGTTCACGTCGCGCAGACGCACCTGGTCGCGGTTTATATAGTACTCGCTCTCGCCCGAGCGGTAATAGCGGCGGGTTATGGCTACCTCCTCCGCGTCGATGTCGAAGATGCCGCCGGAGTTGTCCAGAATGAGCGACACCTGCGCAAAACCCATGGCCCCGCGCTTGGCCGTGCCGCCGAAGATGACGTCCTGCATCTTGCCGCCGCGCAGGGTCTTGCTGCTCTGCTCGCCCATGACCCAGAGGATGGCGTCGGAAATATTCGATTTGCCGGAGCCGTTCGGCCCCACGATGGCCGTTATCTCCTTCTCGAACGTCAGCCGGGTCTTGTCCGGGAAGGATTTGAAGCCCTGTATCTCCAATGCCTTTAAGTACAAATCCCATTACCTCACAAAAAACTGCCCCTGCGAAAAACGCAGGCAAAATATTATATTACAGGCCCTGGATTTTTGCAATCACCAAAAGCCCAATTTGCCGCATTTGGGCGCAAAAAAGGAGCCGGCGCGCGCCGGCTCCCTTCCGTCGGAGTCAGATATCTATCGTGAGGTTGTCTATGCCGTTCTCCTCAAACTCGGTGATATATTCGTCCATGCGGTTGGTGAGCTCCGTAAAGTCCTCCGGGTCCGTGTCCTCGAGGTGCATATCCCGGCGGGCAAGCTCCTCCGCGAGGATGTCGAAGAACACCGCGTCCTCGTAATCGGCGATGGCCTCGTGTATTCCGCCCTCCTCGAAGGCCTTTGAGGGAAAGACGTGGCCGTACCAGGTCTGATAGAGGTCCTTCATGCCGTTTTTCGCGCAATACGAGAACATCTTTTCCTGAAGCAGGTCGTAGTCCTCAAAGCGGTCCTCGCCCCGGGTGGAGTTGAGCACCCAGTTGCCTATATAGACCATGTCCAGCAGGCGCCGGAATTCCTTGGGTGTAAGTTCTATATTCATTCCGCTCAAACCTCCCGTCCGCAGCCGTGTGAAATGCCGCTGATATATTATAGCAAGACACGCTTGAAAATTCTACACAAAATTTTGCAGTCTCGCCGGCAAATGTTGGCCAAGCTGAGTAAATCGGAGCCTGTCAAGCCTTGTATCCGCAATAAAACGGTGTTAATATATTTTAATACACACCCTTTCATGCGGAGATGAACACATTGCAGGAGCAAGATAAAAAGACATACCTCTTTGAAGCCGCGCCCATACCCAGCGCCGTGGCCCAGCTAGCCATACCGACCATACTCAGCTCGCTGGTCATGGTCCTCTACAACCTGGCCGATACATACTTCGTCGGCATGCTCAACGACCCCGTACAGAACGCCGCCGTCACCCTAGCCGCACCCGTGCTGCTGGCCTTCAATGCCGTGAACAACCTCTTCGGCGTCGGCTCGTCCAGCCTCATGAGCCGCTCGCTGGGCTGCAAGGACTACGACATGGTCTCCCGCAGCTCCGCCTTCGGCTTCTACTGCGCGCTCTTCTCCGGCATTCTCTTCTCCATACTCTGCGCCTCCTGCAACTCCCCCCTGCTGACCCTGCTCGGTGCGGACGACACCACGCGCGACGCGACTCAGGCGTACATGCTCTGGACCGTGTACTTCGGCGCGGCACCCTCTATACTCAACGTAGTGCTCGCCTACCTGGTGCGTGCGGAGGGCTCCGCCGTGCACGCTAGCATCGGCACCATGAGCGGCTGCTTTCTCAACATCATTCTCGACCCCATCTTTATAATGCCCTGGGGCCTCGGCATGGGCGCCGCGGGCGCAGGACTTGCCACGTTTATCTCCAACTGTGTGGCCTGCCTCTACTTCCTCGTCCTCATCGCCGTCAGGCGCGGGCGCACCTATGTCTGCGTCGACATCCGCAAGCTCAGCTTCAGCCGCCGCATAGTCCGCGCGGTCTGCGGCGTCGGCATCCCCGCCGCGATGCAGAACCTGCTCAACGTCACCGGCATGACCATCCTCAACAACTTCACCTCCGCCTATCAGGCCGAGGCCATCGCCGCCATGGGCATCGCGCAGAAGATAAACATGCTGCCCATGTACGTCTCCCTTGGCCTCTCCCAGGGCGTCATGCCGCTCATAAGTTACACCTACTCCTCCGGCAACGACAAGCGCATGAAGGACAGCGTCAGCTTCACCGGCGTGGCCTCCGTCATCATAATCGCCGTGGTCTCGGTGGTGTACTTCATCTTCCCCGGCTTCTTCATCAGCCTCTTCATGGACAGCGACGTCATAGTCAACTACGGCTCGCACTTCCTGCGCGGCATGAGCATAGCGGGGCCGTTCATGTGCATCGACTTTCTCGCGGTCGGCGTGTTCCAGGCCGTCGGCATGGGGCGCGAGGCGCTCATATTCGCCATACTGCGCAAGATAGTCCTCGAGATCCCCGCGCTGTGGATCCTCAACATACTCTTCCCGCTCTACGGTCTCGCCTACGCCCAGCCCGTCGCCGAGTTCGTTCTCTCCATCGTCGCGATAGTTGTGATGTCCCGACTCTTCAAGCGCCTCGCCCGCCAGCGGCAGGAATGAAAAGCAATAATGAGCTGCTTCTTGTTGTTCCTCTTCAAACTCACGGCAATAATTGTCGTCGCAGAGTGCCTTCCGTTTAATCGCTCATTAAGTGTGCGAATGCGAGTCCGAAACATTCGGACTTTGAGATCCGAATTCTACATCTATTCAAACAGTGAAAAATGCAAAAGATCAAGCCCGGAGAGCCTCGGCCTCCGGGCTTGATCTTAACTTATACAAAAAGCGGATTATTCCGTCACAATAGGTCACTTGGTCCCACGTTGAGTGAATCTGGGACCGGCTCCCTTTTTGCTGGCGGTATATCGGGAATCACCGCAGCCTCTACCGTCAGCAGCTCTGCAGCCATTGAGGTGGCCTTGGATAGCGCGTTGGTGAGTGTGTACGCGGCATCCTTTATTCCGGATTCAAGGCAACTGCCAAAGCTGTTCGATATCGGGTCAAAGACGGTGAAACTGTTTGATTTTAAAAGCTTATACACAACTGCGGCGCCGTTGGCACCGGCATTTGCTGCTAGCTGACGCGCAGGCGCGGTTAGAGCCTGTGCCACAAGTCCCGCTCCTGTCTTTTCATCTCCACTCAGCGAGGTGCTCAACTGTTCTACTGCTGGAATTGCGTACACAAATGCAGCTCCTCCACCGGGCACGAATCCGACCCGTATTGCTGACTGTGCAGAGCGAACAGCGGTATTAGCCATTGCTGTCAGGATTTCTTGCTCTGTACCAGAGTTTGAGCCTATTCGTATGATTGCGCGGCCGCCAGTGAGGCTTGCTATCCTGTTTTCCAGCTTCTCGCGCTCAAGCATATTTGGAGCATCTGCAAGCTGTGACCGCAGACCGGATATATGGGCATCAAGCGATTCACCGTTATTACTGTCTATTGATGTGCTGTCACGTGTCACCCTGATTCTTTTGGCGCGTCCACACTTCTCTAAAGAGGCTTGATGCAGGTCAGGTGCAATTTCTGTGCCGAAAACAACAGTCCCAGTATAGGCTGCAATGTCCTCCAAGTAGTCTCTTCTGCCAAGAGCATACCCCGGAGCCTTCACAGCACAGAGCTTTATAGTCTGCTGTGCGATATTGCTCAGCATGCTTTCCAATACTTTTTTGTTGTAGTCCTGGGCAATTATAAGCAATGCCTTTTCCGCTATGCTGGCTTCGTTTAGCAGCGGCAAGATGTCATCAATGCGGTCGATCTTGCTTTCACAAACAAAGATGTATGCATCGTCAAACACTGCCTCCATCGAAACCTTGTCTGTGGACATGTATGGAGAGCAGTAGCCTCTGTCAAAACTCAGCCCGTCTGTATGCTGTATGCGGCACTCAGATGTCTCAGAGGCCCGCACGCTAATCGAGCCATTCCAACCCACTGACTCAAGGGCGTCGCATACCAACGCGCCTGTATATCTGTCTTTTGCAGCGGTTGAGGCAACATTTAGGACATCTTCTCTGGACCGGACGGCGGTTTTGTGAGAAAGAATGTAGTCCACGGCAACCGAAGCGGCCTTCAAAATTCCCGATTTTAGCAGGACAGGTGATGCTCCGGAAGCAATTTGCCTTAAGCCTCCTGCAAGGAGCTCGCTGCAAATTATGATGGAAGCTGCCGTGCCGTCGCCCGCGGTATCATTTACCTCCTCACAAAGCGCACGTGCGAATTGCACTCCTGCGTTTATTCCCGGGTCTGCATCATCAATGTTTTTAGCGGCGTCGAGAGCCCTGACGGCTGCATGAGGCTGGCCGGTCACTTGAGTTGACAGCACTGTCCTGCCGTTTGGCCCATATACGCAGCGAGCAAGGTCAGCAACCATACTGAAGCCTGGATAGATAGAATTTCTGGCATTATCACCAAGGTAAATTCTCTTTTTCACTGTTTCACCTACCTGTAATGTGTCGGCTGATAGCAAAGAGGCTTGCAGCACCGATCGCGGTGGATTCGGTGCTGCAATATTGTTTATCTATTAAATTCTGAGATCCCAGAACAATGGAACAAAGGCCACTATACCTATAAATACGATTATCTCCAGCAGAAAATTGTATTTAAAATAGTCATTGAACTTATATCCTGCGACCATCGTCATGCCTGTTTGCGCATTGGCGAGGGGAGTGGCAAAGCACAGGCTGACACCATAGCTTATGCCTATGGCAAACGCCATTGGATTGAACCCATACTCGCTGCATATCGCAAGCACCGGAGGCAGCACGATGAATGCAGCTGTGGAGTTGGAGATGAAGTTGCTTATTACTATGGACATAAACACCGCACCGGCCAGAAGCATGAAAGGCGAGACATCAGCTCCGAACACCGACATAAATGCTCCGGCTATCAGCTCTCCGCAGCCGCTGGCGTCTATTCCGGCGCCGATTCCAAGACAGCCCGCCAGACGGAACAGAACAGGCCAGTCCATGTTCCGCATAACGCGCTTTTCATTGGTACAGCCTGTTATTACGCAAAGGCTGGCACATATGCATGCGGTTACGGCATTGGATACGATCTCCGTAATGAAAAGCACAATCATGAGCGCAAGAATGGCAACCATTGCAATCTGCTTTTTCCTGCTGCTCGCAACGGTGATATCGTTGCCTCCTCCCAGTTCACCCGCGGTTTCAGAATCCGCGATGGAGCCGTCGCCTGGGAGCTCGCAAGTGCCCCATATTTTTTTGCCAAGCGGATACCCGATGAACAATACGTAGACGAGATACAGGACCGTGAGCAATGCGCCAACGGGAAGAAAGTCCCACATGGAAAACGTCAATCCGGTCTGCGGCTCAAGAATTGACTGAACCGTAAGCTGCGGAGTTGAACCGACCAGCGTGCATGTGCCTCCAAACATTGAGCCCATGCATGTGGCCAGACATATGTTCTTGAGCTTCATGTTCCTGTTGCTGCCGGCAACGCTGTTCATTATCGCAATGAACATGGCAATAACGGCTGTATTGGCAAGGAACATGCTCATGACTGCGGAGGTAAAACCGCCTATCAGAATGAATCTGCGCTCGCTGTTACCCACGACGCGAACTACCCATTTGCCGATCTCGTGAGCAACGCCGGAAGCAAACATGGCGTCGCCTATAACCATCATTCCGAATACGAGAATGACCGTGCTGTTGGAAAAACCGGAAAAAGCTTCAGAGAAGGTGCAAACGCCGGTCATCGCAAATGCGAGACACGCAATGACACTTGTTAAGGCTGAGGGGATCCACTCAGTTAAAAACAGTATAACGCACGCAATGAGTATTATAAGAGCTGTTAGCTGAGGAGTCATTTAAGTAATCACACCCATTATATATAAATTATATACATCGGCCGTCAGGCAAGGCGGTGACGTATATTCTCTCAATATGGCCGGGCATATATGATTTCTCATATATGCTCAGCCATGAGTGGGATCCCTTATAACCATTAACAAAGGAAAGGCATTAAAGGATATCGAAAGAATTGGTTCCCCTATTAGAATATCAGAGTACCAACGGTATAGCCAACAAGCAGCAGCGCTATGTATGCCGCTATCATCGGAAGCCACATGTACCGCGTCATGAAACCGCCGTCGGCGTCGCCGCTGCCGACGACAAAGCTGGTGGTCGTGGTGCAGCCGGGGGTCCACATGGCGTAGTGTGCGGCACAGATCATGACGACACCGAGAGCCGGGCCGTTGACCTCGGGCATGAGAGCGATCAGCGGAGCCGCGACTTTGAAGAGGACCATTGCTATGCTGTTGGACACAAAGTTGGTTAGCAGGAGAACGGCGCCGATACAAACTGCGATGAAGACGAAACTCGGCAGAGTCTGAACTATCGGTCCGAAAACCTCCTGTATCCAGAGGACGATGCCAAGCTCCTCAAGGTTCACAACAGAACCAAGCAAACGAACGGTGCCGATCATCATGCAGCTCTGCCAGGCTATGCTCTTGGTCGCCTTGTTGAAGTTCATAAGGGGAGAGCCGTCGATCGGGACAAAGCAGAAGACGCAGACACAGAGCAGAACGGGGACAGCGGAACCAAGTCCGGCGATGAACTCTCTGAGTCCGTCGAGGAAAGCGAAGGGAGCGAACAGGTCGTCGGCAACCCAGCAGATGATAACGACAGCAAAGCAGATACCGGCAAACTTTTCCTTCTTGCTCATCGGAGGAACAGTGGCACGGAGAGCATCAATGTCGAGGTTGACGAGCTTGCTGGCGTCGATCTTGTAGATACGAGCCATAATGAGCACGACTGCCAGGATCCATACGACGCCGATGGAGATACCTATTGCTGCGGACTGTGCGATGCTGATCTCAATGCCAAAGGCTTCGGCCACCCAGCCCATGCCGGTGATAAAGTTACCGTGGCCGATGGCGGTCATGCCGTTGCCGGCTATCGTGATAGCCGCGATCGAGCAGAACAGGAATTGCGAAAACTTGTCCTTGCGGTCGATCCCGCAGGTGTCAATGATCTCTTTGGCGAGAGCCAGGAACATAACGCAGGTGGCGGAAGAGGTCATGCCCAAGCCAAGAACGAACATGGCTGCAAAGAACATCAGTATTATGACGTAGGGACGACCCTTTACAAACTTTCTGGTTATGAACCACAGAGCGATGCGGCGGGAAAGGCCGGTCTCGCTAAGAACGTGGTTGACCAGCATGCATGCCATGAGGAAGGCGAACATCCAGTCACCAAAGGAGCCCTTTATCGCGTTGGTGGCGGACATCGCGCCGGAAATGGCGACCATGCATATGGTCAGAATGCTTGTCCAGCCGGTGCCGACTGTAATCCAGAGATATGTGGCCATTATAAAGACGCCGCAAACTTCCATGCCGACATCGGTCATCGGCGCCGGAGCGGGAATGATCCACTTGAATATTGCCCAGATAATAAGAGCTATTATGACATGCATAACAGATTTCTGGCTCTTATTCATTGCCTTTGCCATGTTATTTTTCTCCCTTCTCTTCGGGTGAATTTAAGCCTGAATACGGTTTGATTACTTATCCGCCGGAGCTGCGGATCAGTTCTTCTTGGGGAGGAACTCCTTAACGATATCCTTGCAGATGACCATCTTTTGGATCTCGTTCGTGCCCTCGAAAATCTGATAGATCTTTGCATCTCTAAAGCGCTTCTCAACGGGGTAGTCCCTGCTGTAGCCGTAGCCGCCGAGTATCTGAACGGCCTCGGAGCAGACCTTCATGCCGGCATCGGAAGCAAAGACCTTGGCAGCGGAGAAGAGCTTGGCGTCCACGACACCGGCATCGGCGGTTTTGCAGGCCTGCCAGCACATGAGGCGGCCGGCCTCAAGAAGCGTATACATCTCAGCAAGCTTGAAGCCCACGCCCTGGTGCTTGTAGATGGGTTTGCCGAAGGACATGCGCTTCGTGGAATACTCAGCGGCAACTTCAAAGGCGTACTGAGCGTTGCCGATAGCACCGGCACCGGCAGTCGGACGTGTGCGGTTTAGAGCCTGAGACATGATGGCCATGCCTTCGCCCTCTTCACCGATCATGTTCTCTTTGGGAACTCTGCAATTATCAAAGATGAGGTCAACGGTGTCGGAGGTCCTGTAACCCATCTTGTCCTCTTTCTTGCCAATGCTCAGGCCCGGGGTCTTGGCGTCGACGAGGAAACAGGATATGCCCTTGCCGCGCAAGGAGCGGTCATGGGTCGCAAAGACCAGGAACAGATCAGCATGCTCACCGCCCGAGATAAATGTTTTGGAGCCGTTAAAGACGTAAGCATCGCCGTCGTCATAGTAGGTGGTGCGCATGTCGGCGGAATCGGAACCGGATTCTGCCTCGGTGAGCGCAAAGGCCATCGCACCGCCGTTGCAAAGAACGTCGGTTACAAGCTTCATGTGGTAGTCGGTGCCACGAAGTCTGGCTGGCAGGGAACCCATGAAGCTGCCGGCAACAGCGCCGGCAAAACCGGCATCGCCGCGGGCCAGCTCCTCCTTGCATATCGCATACGTAAAGATGTCCAGGCCCATGCCGCCGAACTTTTCGGGGAGTATCATGGTGGTCAGACCCATTTCATAGGCCTTTTTGTAAAGCTCGGCAGGGAATTCGCCCTCGATTTCCAAAACTTTTGCGGTTGGGATGATCTCCTCGTCGGCAAATTTGTGAACCATCATGCGCAGATCCTGCTGAAGGGGAGTGAGCAGATCGAAGCTGGTTGTAGACATTGATTCGAGCCTCCTTTTTAACTTGCAGATTTATTGACCAATAAAACTCTTGTCACGGTTTATCAATGGGCTGACCCCACTTGGTTTCAAGCTCATATATCTTCTCTTTGCTGAGTCCTGCCTGGGAGAGTATTTCGTAATTGTCGTCTCCGAGCACAGGAGGGGGACCCTGCACGGCGGGGGTCGCCGAGTATTTCACGTGCACTCCACGGCCACGGTAACCCCGGGTCATATCCCTTGCGCCGGGAAGATCGGCAATGCCGTCTCGGGCAAGCAGCTGCGGGTCTTCGGTAACCTGCTTGGTGGAAAGTATCTTTCCACAGACTATCGGGACTTTGTCCATCACAGCTTTAGCTTCGTCTACGGAGTTGAAGGTAGCAAGCCAATCCTCAATTATCTTCGCAAGTTCAAGATAGTGAGAGACTCTCGTCTGACCACCGACAAACCTCGGGTCCTTGGCGAGTTCGGGCATGCCCATGGCCTCTGTGCAGAGCCGCTCGAAAGCGCGGTCACTGTGCGCGGCAATGACCAGATACTCTCCGCCGGGACCCTTGAACACACCGTACGGAGCGCTGCCGGCTGAATGATTGCCCTGCCTGTGAGGGTCCTTGCCGTTCAAAGCCGCCTCAATGAACGGGTTCATTGAAACGAGGCACTGCTGCATGGATACGTCGATCATTTGGCCTTCGCCTGTCTTCATGCGGTGTATCAAAGCGACCATAATGGCGCCAAAGGCGTCCTTCCCGCTGACGAAGTCGGACATGATAACGCCGCATTTTATGGGGGGTCCGTCTTTTTCACCGGTCATGTCCATGATGCCGCTGCTGGCCTGTGCCAGAATGTCATAACCGGGGTCCTTGGCTTTGGGGCCCGTCTGACCGAACGCGGAGATAGCGCAATAGATGATAGAGGGATTAACAGCCTTGAAAGCCTCGTAATCAAGGCCCATCTTTTTCATTGAACCGGGTTTCATTGTTTCAAGCACGACGTCTACCTTTTTACCGAGCTCAAGCAGTGCAGCTACACCTTCAGGGTCCTTCATGTTCACGGTGATGCTCTTCTTGCCGCGGTTATTCCACATGAACTGCGTGCTGTAACCCTCAACCGCGTTTGCAAGATACCTGGTGTCGTCACCGACTTTCGGCATCTCAACCTTGATGACCTCGGCTCCAAGGTCGGCCATCATAGCGGTGCAGGTAGGACCTGCAGTGTGTGTTGAAAAGTCGAGTACTCGAATGCCATCCAGCGCCTTCATATGTACCTCCCTGTCAAAATTATTTTCCTTGGAAATTGGGCTTTCTTTTTTCAAAGAATGAAAAAACGGCTTCGCGGAAATCTTCAGTCTGCTCAAGTTCGCCCTGCAGTTCTACCTCGCTGTACGTTCCGAGGGACCAGTCGGAATATACACAGCGGTTGATCAGGGTCTTGATGTTGCCGTAAGCTTTAGTCGGACCGTTCGAATATTTCTGGATGTATTTTTCAAGCCGCTCCTCAAGCTGCTCTGGAGGCACAGCTTCCGTAAACAGCCCCCAGTCGGCAGCCTGCTGGCCACTAAATCGTTTGCCGGACATAAACAGCTCAGTTGCCCTCACATGTCCAACTGCTCTGGTGACCAGCCAGGTAGCCCCGCTGTCCGGCACATAACCGATGTTTACAAACGCAAGAGTGCACTTGGTGTCAGAAGCCGCAATCTGAAAATCGCAGCTGAGAGCCAGAGACATACCGGCACCAGCTATGGCACCCTCGATGCAGGCAATTGTAGGTTTCTTAACGTTCCTGAGCCTAAGATTCATTTCGCTGCCCAGGCGGCAATTGTATCGAGTTCCACGTTCTCCTCGCTCAAGCCTGTCCTTCATTGCTCCGAGATCGCCTCCGGCACTAAAACAGCCTCCAGCACCACGAATGACGACAAGACGTATGTCATCGTCAAAATCACAGACATCAAAAAGCCGTATCAGCTCTTTCTTTGCGGGGTTGGGCACGGGATTTTTTTTGGTTGGGTTGTTTAGCGTAATGTATCCGACATGATCTTTTACCTCGAAATTGATATGCTCATAAGCCACGCGTTCTCTCTCCTTTCGTTTTAGTTTCTGACATAACGGCCAGTTTTACGGCGGATTTTCCGCAAAACTTATGCATGCGCCCCATTAGTTTGTTAATAATGCGGCAATAACTTGCCTCGAGTATAAGTCCAACTGGCCGCTAAGTAAAATACGAAAAAAACGCATAAATTCATAACAAATTCCTATGCCATAATTTTCACAAAATAGCATTGGTGCAATTAGATGAAATGTCTAAACATATTAGCGAACATGAACAATACTTGGGCAAATGGTTTGTTTTTCCTCTGTTCAAGGCAGTTTGCGCAGCTTGACAATCTCTTTTTTATGTTCTATTGTGAAGCACATAGTCGAAAAATGAGAAGTTTGCAGACGGTCCAAAAGCATAACTGCCGCAAAAATGCCGCTGTCCGGTATAGCGCCTGGATGGCGTACCGAACAGCGGCATAAGCCTTATATAAATAAATTTTAATATTTATACGTTTGGGTTCTAGCAGCAATTTGCTGTATCTGTCGTGGGACATGTTGCAGGGTATTATGTGAGGGGGTAAAAATGAACTTTAACAAACTTAGGTATGTTATTGTGGTCGCGGAGGAGCGCAGCATTACTAAGGCCGCAAAAAAACTGTACATTTCTCAGCCATCTCTTAGCCAGTGCATAAGGTCGATTGAAGAGGATCTTGGAGTCGACCTGTTTATCAGGGTAAAATCAAGCATATCTCTAACGCAGGCTGGAGAGGCGTATATCGAGTGGGCAAAAGCTACGCTCGAATCGGCAAAGCAATTGCAAAGCAGGCTGGAGAAAATAAAGGCAGGCGTAACAAGACAGCTGGACATAGGCGCCTCTTGGCAGAGAAGCGCAGCCTTGCTGCCTGAGCCCATAAACAGCTTTTATTCCAGAGTACCAAACTGCGACATCAGGATCTGTGAGGACATAAACATTAAACTGCATGAACTCCTGAAAAATGACGTGATTGACCTGGAGATCGGCGTCCCAAATCAAGATACTGTCCATTACGTTTCCGTCCCTCTCTTTCAGGAGCGATTTCTCTTGGCCACAAGCAAGAATGTTTCGATTCCCTCCGTCAAGGCCGAACCATTTCCCAAAGTGAGTCCTGAAGTAATACGTGGAATGCCTGTCGTAATTCTGCAGGAGCACATGTATCTGGGCAAGGTGTTCCGAAATCTTCTGACTGACCTGAATTATATACCGCCAAAGATCACCGAGTGCCACAATATAGAGACTCTCCACAAACTTGTGGCAAAAAATGCCGGAGTATCTCTGCTTCCGGAAGTGAGTATATTTCACAGACCTCTGCCGGATGTAAACTACTATCTGTTTACCGACGATGACCTTGGACGCACTGTTGCGGCGGTATACAAGCGTAATACAAAGAAGCAGCAGGATATTCTTCAATTCATTGAATGCTTGAAAGAATATATAAAAAAATGCGGTTATCCGTTTGTGGTAAGCTGAGCGTGCCCTCATGTATTAGACAAAGATTCGTCAGCAACTTGTGCAGAATACACGAGAAAAGATTACACATTGTCAGATTCCTATCGATTTCATATAGAATTACGTATTTGCTGAAAGTCAAGGCTTATGATATTTTTAACTTAGCATGTATGATAAATTTTCGACATGCTAAGTTTTTTATTTTTCATCAAAGGAAAGGAAGCTGTCAAATGAAGACCAGAATCACCGAACTTTTTGGCATTAAATATCCAATCATTCAAAGCGGCATGCAGTGGCTTGCAAGTGCAGAGCTGGCTGCTGCGGTTTCCAGAGCCGGGGGCCTGGGTATTATAAGTGCCACTCGCTTCATGGACAACAAGCCGGGGCTGCTTGATGAGTTTAAAAAGGCGTGTGAGCTGGCCGAAGGAAAGCCCTTTGGCGTCAACATCTCAATGCTGCCGCACAAGGATTACTCTGACTGCACTGTAATGTTCTTTGAAGCCGCGTACGAAGCACATGTTCCTGTGATAGAAACGTCCGGGCGCAACCCCGCGGAATACATCCAGATGGTTAGGGAATGGGAAAAGGCCGACGGCCGTGATAATGACAGGGACCGCATCAAGATAATCCACAAGTGCCCCTCCGTCCGCCACGCCGTTACCGCTCAGAAAGCGGGCGCGGATGCGGTCACGATAGTTGGCTTTGAGTGCGCGGGACATCCGGGACTTGACGACGTTTCCACGATGGCTCTGATACCGGTGGCAAAGGACACGCTTTCAATACCGGTAGTCGCCGGAGGTGGAGTCTGCGACCGCCGCACTTTCACCGCTGCTATGGCGCTCGGCGCTGACGGCGTCATTATGGGAACCCGCTTCGTCGCAACTAAGGAATGTGAGATCCACGAGAACTGGAAACAGCTCATCCTTGATTCCAAAGAGACCGATACCATGGTCGTGCAGCGTGCGGTCCGCAATGCAAACCGTGTGTGGAAGGGCAGCGACACTGCACAGTGGACACTGGCGACCGAACAGAGCTGGGATCCCAATGCTGACCATGGTGGTAAGCAGCTCATTGACATTCTGCTCACCCGCATAAGTGGCAAGATCCAGCGTGTGCATTATGTGGATGGCGATATAAACGGATGCCTCTTCCCCATGGGCCTTTGCGTGGGTCAGATACATGATATCAAGACCATACCGGAAGTTTTTGAAGAAGTCTGTGGCGGTTGTGCTGAAGTGCTCAACACCCTTCGAGAGGAGCTCACAGACTGACGCGAGTTCGGCTTCAACACGGCTCGTGCAAAAGAGAGCCCATAATTATGGGCTCTCTTTTGCGAATGGCCTGATACCGTGAATTCATTAATTTCCAGACTTATGCACAGCACTAACAACAAGCGGAGGTATCCAAATGCCTTTTATCGGAGATTTACTGCGGCAAAACGCAGCCAAAATGCCTGATCATACGGCCGTGATCGGCAGCGACGCTTCGCTGACCTACGCCCAGCTCAATGATGAGAGCACAAAACTTGCAAATTCCCTCAGAGGATTGGGTGTAGGTTCCCGCGACAATGTAGCTCTGCTGATGAAGAGCAGTGCGATGTGGCTGGTGTCATGGTATGCATGCCAGAAACTAGGTGCGGCGGCCGTCCTGCTGCATTCACGTCTGCTCCCTGAAGAGCTTGCCAGGATGACAAAAACGGCAGGAGCCTCGGTGCTCATCTACTCACCTGAATATTCCTCCAAAGCAGCATACATTGCCGAGCATGAAGCGGGTGTGCGTCTGGCAATAGTAAATGGCCACCCTGAGCAGGCCGGGCACTATGAGCTGGGTGAACTGATAAGGCTGGGAAGCGGTACTGATTTAAGCACAGAATACGCTGCAGATTCTCCCTGTACGATATTATTCACCAGCGGTACAACAGGGGTATCAAAAGCAATAATTCGCACTCAAAAGATGATGAGTATATATGCTGATGTCATAGTGGAAGACGGTGTAAGCACTTATGGCAGAGAGGTCATGCTCACCCCCGCCCCCCTGTATCATGCCGCGGGTCTATGCTGTGTAGTGAAAATGGTCAGGCTGGCCGGCACTCTTGTGCTCGAGGACTGTTTTTGCCCTGGTCAGATATGCAGGCAGATAGATAAGTTCTCCGCAACTCAAATAGCTCTGGTGCCTCCCAGATCATATCAAAGACTTAAAGCAAGCAATGAAACCGAAAAATGTGACTTTAGTTCTATACGTCTTGCCCACATAACGGCTAATCACGCCAGCCGCGAGTGCATGGAAGATATATTGGCCATATTCCCCAACGCCAGTCTCAGACTGACTTGGGGTTCCACTGAAGCTGCTAATGTTACCATGTCCATTCTGACAAGGGAACAGCTGCATTCTAACGAGAAACTGTTTAACACAGTCGGCCGTGTCAACAGTGTTTCCGAGATACGGCTTCTTGGAGGAGACGGACTTGAAGTGGCAGACGGCGAAGTTGGAGAAGCCTGGGTAAAATCACCGCTGGTTTTTAAGGGCTACATCAATAACCCCGCCAAGAATGCGGAATGCTTCAGAGGGGATTGGTTTGACACGGAAGACCTCATGTACCGTGACAGTGACGGTTTCTACTACATGGTCGGCAGGAAACGCGACATGATTAAAACTGGAGGAGAGAACGTGTATGCTCAGGAGGTTGAGCAGGTAATACGCTCTCACCCGGCAGTATCGGATTGTGCAGTTGTCGCGGTGCCTGACGCAAAATACGACGAGGCAGTTGGTGCAGCCGTCGTTCTTAACCCCGGGTATTCATTGGATGGCAATGAGTTGATAGAGTTTTGCAAGCAATTCCTACCATCATATAAGAAGCCCAAATATCTGGCAATTATGGACAAATTGCCGGAGAACAGCATGGGAAAAGTACAGAAAAACATTTTGGTCCGCGATTATATAGCGCAATTTGAAAGAATATCAGACTGATACCTCAGACTCTTAGCATGATGAAAGTGAGGGAACGCAGATGAACATAATAGTGTGCATAAAACAGACGCCGGATACTGAGAGAAATGCTCCGGACTACGTCAAGGATACTTGGCGTGTGAATCGAAGCACTTGTGACAGAGTAGCCAACGTATTTGATACATATGCTTTAGAGGTTGCCTCCCGGCTGAAAGATATGGTGCCGGATTCCAGCCTGACGGCACTGACAATAGGGCCCGAGGAGTCGAGAGCGGTGCTTAAAGAGGCGCTGTCGATATCGGCTGACGGAGCGTATCACGTTTGTGATGGTGCCTTTGTCGGTCTCGATGCGCCCGCTACTGCGCATGTACTTGCCACGTCAATAAGAAGCATCGCGGAAAAGCTTGGCGGAGCTGACGTAGTCTTCTGCGGCAAGCTTTCCTCGGACGGCGAGACCTCCGTGGTGCCTGCCGGGCTTGCTGCCGAGTTGGATTTGCCATTTGTGAGCGGATGCTTTCAGGTCACGGCGGAAAACGGCCGGCTATTGGTCAGTAAGGAGCAAAAATCCGGCTGTGATACCATTGAAGTACAAACGCCTTGCATTATAAGCTGCGTCAAGCCGGATGGCAGCTTTAAATTTCCCACGATCAAAAGAAAGCTGGCAGCCAACAGAGCCGTCATTCCTGTGCTCAGCAAGGATGATATTGGAGCGAATACATCATGTGCCACAAAAGTTGTTGGTGTTTACGCTCCGGAAAGGACATCTTCGTGCCTGTTCTTTGAAGGTGAGACCGCGCAGGAAGCTGCCGCAAAACTTGCGGCTCGTATGTCCTCGGACGGCATTATATGATGCGGAGGTAAGACATGTCTGACAAATGCAGAGATATATGGGTTTACGTAGAAACCGGCGATGATGGGACGGCCCTTGGCGGGATAGAACTTTTTCAGACTGCCAAAGAGCTTGCTGAAAACTCAGGCGGCACTGTATCTGCAGTTGTTGCAGGAGAAAATATTGAATCCGCTGCAAATGAAGCTGGTGAATACGGAGCTGACAGAGTGCTGGCGATATGCGGATCCGGGCTATCAAAATTTGCCGTTGAAAGCTATGCACGCGAACTTGAAAAGCTCGTTTCCGTGCATAAACCGGAAGCGCTCCTCTTCCCTGGCAGCGGTTTTTGCCGGGATATGGCCGGAATGCTGGCTTGCCGCCTGAAAACCGGCATAACCACCGATATCGTATCAGCAAAATGGTCCGGCGACGGATCCGGCATCATATGGACGCGTCCTGTTTTTGGTGGAGCGTATTTTGCGGAAACCACGTGTACAGAATCTCGCCCTCAAATTGCAACAGCAAGGCTCAACGCTTTTAAAAAGGGAAACGTGAGCCGGAGCAATGGCGTGGAGGTAATAAAGACCGCGGTATCTTTTGCCGACCTGTGTGCAAGATATGTTCTCAGGAACGTGAGCCACGGTGAAGAAGGCGCTTACATCAGCATCGAAGACGCAGAAGTTGTCGTGGCAGGCGGAAGAGGTGTCGGCGGTGCAGAAGGTTTTGAGCCTCTCCGTGAGCTGGCATCGCTGTTCGGTGGTGCGGTAGCATGCAGCCGTGCTGCAACAGATTCAGATTGGATGCCCAACACCGTGTTGGTCGGGCAGACAGGCAAAACTATCGCCCCACGCCTGTACATAGCCTGTGGAATATCCGGAGCAATGCAGCACACGTGCGGCATGGCAGATTCCGAATGCATAATTGCCATAAATAAAGACCCCTCGGCGCCCATATTCAACATCGCCGATTACGGCATAGTCGGCGACCTTAATGAAGTGGTCCCCGCCTTAACTGAGGAGCTCAGAAAGATAAAAAGCAGAGGGTAAGCCTGGTTTCGGCGAACAGGAGGTGGAAAATGTTAAAGGAGAAACCCGAAGAGATCCGCTCATGCGTGGACTGCTATTCGCCTGCATGTAATGGTGAGGCTGCAGAAAGCCCGGAATTTTGTCCATATCTCCGCTGCGATGACAGTTTGTTTGAAATCGCAGAATCTGAGCTGCGTTCCGATCCTGAAAGCCGTCGATTCAGCGAGGCGGTGTGTTGTGACGATGTTCCGATGACCCGGGTGGAAGAGGTGATGGAATTTGCCAGACGTCTGGGAATAAAGAAGCTTGGCGTTGCCACATGTGCGGGCCTGCTGTCGGAAAGTGCTGTGCTTGCTAAGATCCTGCGCTCAAATGGCTTTGAGGTATATGGGGTGTGCTGTAAAATGGGGAGCCTCTCCAAACTTGACACCGGACTTTCCCCCGAGCAGTTGGCAAGATTCAAGAACGGTCCGATAATGTGCAACCCAATCGGGCAGGCAATGGCGCTCAATGAAGCTGGGACAGAACTCAATATACTCATGGGCTTGTGCGTAGGGCATGACACCTTGTTTTATAAGTTCTGCAAAGGGTTTTGCACTGTTCTGGTTACAAAGGACCGTGTGCTTGCCCACAATCCGGCTGGTGCGTTGTATGAAACCGGATCATTTTACCGCCGCCTTCTTCAGCCGTAAAATGCCGGCAGTCAGAATAACAAAAAGGGGGATAAATAGGTGGAACACAAGGCAAACACGCACTTTTCGTGCGTAGACTGTATGAGCAAGAGCTGCCTGAAGCTTGATGGCAAGAATCCGCCGTTTTGCCTTACTACCGCACTTTCCGAAGACGCTCGAGATGAGATGAGAAGGCAGTATACTCTTGACAAGACTGTACAGAAAGTGGCGATCGCGTCTGCTGAAGCAGATGGTCTCTTTTACGGCCAGCATACAAGGGTAGAGGATACCATCGAGTTTGCCAATCGTATTAATGCGCACAAAATCGGCATTGCTACCTGTGTAGGCCTGTTGAGTGAAAGCAGGACGCTGGCCAAAATACTGCGCAAAAAAGGCTTTGACGTATATGGAGTTTGCTGCAAAGTCGGTTCTGTTGGAAAGACACGTCTGGGCATTACTGAAGAGCAGCTGGCGTCGTTTAAGTCCGGGCGGATAATGTGCAATCCTGTTTTGCAGGCAAAGCTTTTGAATGATGCAGAGACGGAGCTGAATATCATAATGGGCCTTTGTGTTGGACACGACAGCCTGTTTATCAAATATAGCAACGCACTGTGCACCTCGCTGGTCGTCAAAGACAGGGTGCTCGGAAACAATCCCGTTGCCGCGCTCTATACCGTCAACAGCTACTACAAAAAGCTGCTGCAACCGCAGGACACTCCGTCCGCAGTGAGATTCATGACCGGTGAGCCTGACACTGTGGAGGGCAGCCATGAGTGAAGAGAATAAAAACGGATATCCGCTGTCATGCGTAGACTGCTCGGTGACAGCCTGCAGGTTTGGCAAGGACAATTACCCTGAATTCTGCCTGACCAAGAAGCTGAACGAAGACGATAAGGAAGAGGTGTTGCCGAAGTATTTTTCCGACGACATTACTTCCAAATGTTCGGTCTGCTCTGTTGAGGTTGAGGGAGAGTTTTATGGTCAAATGGCCAGGGTTGAGGAGACCATGGAGTTTGCAAGGCGCATAGGCGCAGAAAAAATAGGTCTGGCTTATTGCTCGGACATGGCCGATGAGGCTGAGCTATATGCAAGGATACTGAGGATCAATGGTTTCTCGGTAGTCTCCGTGATCTGCAAATATGGCGAGCTGGACGAAGGCGCTGTACTCTACGGCACCCCTAATGGAAGGGTCATGTGCAATCCAATTGGTCAAGCTCAGTTCCTGAATGGCGCAAAAACGGACATGAACATTCTTATCGGCTTGTGTGTGGGCTCGGATTCATTATTCATCAAGCACTCCGATGCGCTTACTACAGTCATGATAAATAAGGACAGGCTCACTTGCAACAATCCTGCTGTCACGCTTTACAGGCCGGAACGCAGAAAACTGGTTTGAAGCCACATCAATATTCGAAAAAGAATGAGGTACTGTTATGTCATTACAGAGTATAATTGACGCTTCCGGCGGTCTTGATTTTATAACAGGATCGGATATAGGTGCTGATTATTCGCATGATGAACTGGCTGGAGGGACCCAGCACGCACCCGACGCCGTGTTTGAGGCGGTCAGCACGCAAGATGTATCGAGCCTTTTGGCTGCGTGCAGTGCGGCCGGTGTGCCTGTAACTGTTCGTGGCGCCGGCACTGGAAAGGCCGGTGGTTCGGTTGCTATACACGGCGGAGTCGTGCTGTCGCTCAAAAACATGAACTGTGTGTTGTCATTTGACGAAGTCAAAAAGACGATCACTGTCCAGCCTGGCGTGCTGCTCCAGGACTTAAGAACGGAGGCTGAAGCCCATGGCTTGTATTATCCTCCCGATCCGGGGGAAAAAACCGCTACCATCGGAGGGAATGCCTCTACAAATGCATCTGGTCCGTCTGCACTGAAATACGGCACGACAAAAGACTACATAGTTGACGCTGAGATAGTACTTGCAGACGGAAGCGTTGTAAGGTTGTCGGACAAACCTGAATACGCTGATGTTTTAGGCAGTGAGGGAACGCTCGGGGTCATCACGGAGCTCACCATCAGGCTCGTAGAAAAGCCCTCGGCCGATGTTATCCTGCTCCTTCCGTTTCTGGACTCTGAAAGCTGTGTAAATGCTGCTCTCAGACTGCGTGAGTTCTCCCCTGCTGTACTTGAGTATCTTGACACCGACATTGTGGAATTTTCAGGCAAGGTTACCGGCAATCCCGTTTTTCCGGTAGTGATGGACGGACAGCGCGTGGGTGCTACCCTGATGCTGACGCTGGAGGGTGAGAACGAGGACGCTCTGGATGAGCAGATGGAGACTGTGGCCGAGCTGGCAGAGGAATTGGAGTGCTTGGATATTCTGGTTGTCGACACGCCTACGCTCAAACGCGATGTATGGGCAGCGCACGATGCATTTCATACATCCATGGAGACCGCAGCCCATGAGAGAGAGATAAACGTGAATGTACCCAGCCAAAGTGTCGCCAGCTTTGTAAATTACGCCAAAGAGCAGGGCGCAGCACATGGCCTCCAAGTGATGTCCTATGCGCATGTAGGCAGCGGCGGCGTGCACATACACATCATATCGGATACCTGTACTTATGTGGATGAAATCATGGGACTCGTATACGCAAAATGCTCCGAACTGGGTGGAGATGTGAAGGGTGAATACGGCATAGGCTATTCAAAAAAGGCCTATCTAAGTGAAGAGAAGCGCTCCGATTTCAAGTCCAAGAAGAGCAGCCTTGACCCCAAAGGCATACTCAATCCCGGAAAGGTGGCCGACTGATGCTCAGGATCTTATGCTGTGTCAAACAGGTACCGGACGTTGACCAGATGCGCATGGACCCGGAAACGGGTAACCTTATTCGTGCTGGGGTACCGGCGATACTCAATCCTCAGGATGCCAATGCAGTTGCTGCTGCAGTAAGGGTTAAGGAGACTTGGGGCGGTGAGATAACGCTGATAACCATGGGTCCGCAAGGAGCAGAGTCCGTACTGCGTGAGTGCCTGGCAGTCGGAGCGGACAAGGCCGTTCTCGTCACTGACCGCGCATTTGGAAATGCCGACACGCTGGCGACCAGCTACTCAATACTTTCAGCTGCTGGCACACAGGGAAGCTACGACATGATTTTCTGCGGGCGTGAATCTCTCGATGGAGCCACAGGTCAAATGGGAGCCCAGCTTGCGGAACGTTTTGAAATGGCTCAGGTCACGTCGACGCTCCTTATAAAAGAGGTAGATGAGGAGAACGGAACGGTAATTGTTGATAGGGCGCTTGACAATGGGACAGAGACCCTGGAGGTAAAGCTGCCGTGCCTCTTCACCATAGAAAAGACAAATTATCCGGCCAGGATACCCAACCTCAAGGGTAAAATGGCAGCCAAGAAGGCGGAGATCATAAAAATCACATCTGAAGATATCCCGGGGCTGGACAAGCGCCGTATAGGCGATCCGGGCTCACCTACAAAGGTCCCGCGAATGTTTCCGCCGGTGCTGCCTGAGCCGGGGCAAATTATTGACGGCGCCGACACCAAGGATAAGGTCTCCAAGCTTCTCAAATTGATTGGGCGCTGAGGTGCAACGCAATGAATAAGTTAAATTGTAAAGACATGTGGGTCCACGTTGAGCAGGAAGACGGCAAAATATTGCCCGTTTCGCTTGAACTGTGCTGTGAAATTAGAAAGCTTTGCGACCTTTCCGGCGACGCACTTGTTGCCGTTGTGCCTGGCGGTGCAAGCGAAGGAGAACTCAATATACTCAAAAGCTGCGGCGTTGACAGGCTCATCCTTGTGACCGGAACGGGTTATGAGCGTTATAACACCGAAGCTTTCTCAAATCTGTATGTACAGCTTTGCAACAAGTACAATCCTTCTGCAGTCTTTGTTGGGGCGACAGTGAACGGACGGGATTTTGCTCCGCACTTTGCGGCAAGGCTCGAGACAGGCTGCACCAGCGATGCAACGGAGCTGATCTACAATAAGGACAGTCGTGACATTGAGTTCATTGAGCCGGCTGCCGGAGGTAAGATTATGGCTGTCATAACCATACCTGAAAAGCGCCCACAGGTAGGAACTATACGACCGGGGACCTTCAAGTTGAAGCCGTCAGGTCCCCGGCCGGTAATAGAAACACTGAATGAAACAATAGATTATGATATATCGCAAATCAAATCTAAGCTGCTGTCATATATTCCGGATGAGTTTGACCCCGAACTAGACATTTCTAACTGCGATACGATCATTTGTGTAGGTTCTGCGCTGAAAGATGAGAGCCTCCCTATGTACAGGGAACTCGCAGAAATGCTTGGAGGCAAGCTGGCATGCACGCGCCCTGTGGTCGATCGTGAGCTGCTTCCTTATAAACTCCAAGTCGGTCAGTCCGGCGTCATGATAAAGCCAAAGCTCTATATAGGATTTGGAATATCCGGCGCTGTAAACCACATGACGGGAGTGGATGCGGAAACGATGATTGCCGTCAATACAGATCCGTCGGCTCCAATATTCAACTATTGTGACTATGGAATAGTTGCCGATATGGATGAGACTTGCAGCGCCATGATCGAAGCCCTGAAAAGTGGAAGAGAATAGCACCTGCGTTTTAATGTATCGTATGTGAGACTTCGCCGATATGCCGATGTCGTTATTGCTATACTTGTGTCATTGGTCCCTTTTCTTCTCCTTGACGGGCTTCATGCCGGTCTTTTTGAGCACGTGCTGGAGCAGGGGCAGGCAGACGAAGATGGATACGACCTCGGCTATCGGGAAGGACAGCCAGACGTTGTCCAGCGCGCCGGTCAGGGAGAGCAGATATGCCGCGGGGACGAGCACCAGCAGCTGGCGCGCCGCGGAGATGTAGAGGCTGTACATGCCGAAGCCGAAGGCCTGGCAGGAGGAGCTGGCGATTATGTTCACGCCCGCGAGCAGGAAGCTGTAGCTGATTATCCTCAGCGCGGGGTTGCCGATGGTGAGCATGTCATCCGAGGCGTCGAAGAGCAGCAGCAGCTCATCCGGCCAGAGGTGGAACACGGCAAAGCCGATGACCATCAGCAGCGTGGCATAGAGCATGCTGAGCTTTATGGTCTTGTGTATGCGCTCCGGCTTGTTGGCGCCGTAGTTGTAGCCGATGATGGGCACCATGCCGTTGTTCAGGCCGAACACGGGCATGAACACGAAGCTCTGCAGCTTGAAATACACGCCGAACACGGCCGCCGCGGTGGCCGTGAAGGTGGTCAGTATGAGGTTCATGAAGAAGGTCATCACCGAGGAGATGGAGCTCATCACGATGCTCGGTATGCTGATCTTGGAGATGGCCAGCATGGAGACCTTGGCGGGTCTGGCCCCGGCGAGGCTTATCTCGTGGTTCCAGTGCTTGTTTATGAAGAAGGCCACGATGGCGGCGACGATCTGGCCGCCGACAGTGGCCACCGCCGCGCCGGCGATGCCCATCTTCGGGAAGCCGAGATAGCCGAAGATCAAAATGGGGTCGAATATGATGTTGAGTATGGCGCCGATGAGCTGGGTTATCATCGAGAGCGTGGTGCGGCCGGTGGACTGGAGGATGCGCTCATAGGTTATCTCGGCAAACACGCCGAAGGAGAAGATGAGCACTATGCGCAGGTATGAGACGCCGTGCGCGATTATCTCCGCCGCGTCCTCAGCCGGGACCTCGGCGCTTATCTGCGCGCGCATGAAGGTCTCCGTGAAGAAGAGGCCGATTATCAAGAACAGGACATAGCTGCCCGCCTCGAGCACCATGCCGCTGACTGCGATGCGGCTGGCGTGTGCAGGGTCCTTCTCCCCCAGCGCGCGGCTCATCAGCGCGTTTATGCCGACGCCGAAGCCGACCGCGAACGAGATCAGCAGGTTCTGCATCGGGAACGCCAGCGAGACAGCCGTCAGCGCGTTCTCGCTTATCCTGGACACAAATACGCTGTCCACGACATTGTACAGCGCCTGGACCAGCATCGAGATCATCATAGGCACCGCCATGGACAGCAGCAGCTTATTGACGGGCATTACGCCCATTTTGTTTTCCGCCTGGAGTGTTTCTTCCAAAATCTCATCACCTTTGCATAAGTTCATTCATAGGTTATCGCACATTTTTTATATTGTCAATCCCCATTTCGCACAGAAAACGAGAATATTCGACACTTCTGATGCGTCAATAAGCTGAGCGCCCCCTCCATTTGCACGGAGGGGGCGCGTTTTTGTTTTGTGTTAAATTTCGCACAAATCACAGATACAGCCTGACGCCGTTTTGCTCCTCGGTAATGTCCGTGCACACCGCGCGGAGCATGAACATGGAGAGGTCGTCCTCCCCGCTCTCGCGCAGTGTGAAGGGCTCGGCCGAGGAGATGAACACGGCGAGGCGGGAGTCCTTCACGCTGTACTCCACCGTGACGTCCACGGCTATTTTCCCGTCCTCGAGCTGCGGCAGGATGATGTTCAGCAGCAACTCCTCGAGCACCAGCTGCACGCGGTATATCTGCTTTTCCGAGGCGTACTGCCTGCGGCAGAACTCCACGGCGGCGGAGTTGAGCTCGTAAATGTCGAAGTTCCGGTCGGTTATGGTGCGGTGGAAGGTCTTCAGGCGGTTTATGAAGGCGCGGGTCTTTTCCCGCTGCGGCGCGTCGAATATCTGCGACGGCGAGCCCATCTCGTAGATGCCCTTCTCGTCCATGTAGATTATCTTGGAGCTTATGGTGCGGGCAAAGTTCATCTCGTGGGACACGATGACGCAGGTCAGGCCGCGGTTCACCAGCCGGCGGATGACGGCCAGCACCTCGTCCACCATCGTGGGGTCCAGCGCGGAGGTCGGCTCGTCAAAGAGTATGATCTCCGGGGCGCATCGCCACGCAGCGGGCTATCGCGGCGCGCTGCTTCTGCCCGCCCGAGAGCTGCTGCGGCATATAGTCCGCGCGCTCCGCCATGCCCACCTGGGAGAGGCAGTCCATGGCCAGCTCATAGGCCTCCTTCTTCGAGAGGCCGCCGAGCTGCATCGGCGCCATCATCACGTTCTCAAGTATCGTCTTGTGCGAGAAGAGGTTGAAGGTCTGGTAGACCATGCCCATTTTGCGGCGTATTTTGTCCAGCGGCGCCTTCTTTGCGGTTATCTCCTCGCCGTCTATGAACACGCGTCCGGAGCTCGGCTGCTCCAGACGGTTCAGGCAGCGCAGGAAGGTGCTCTTGCCGCAGCCGGAGGGGCCGATTATACAGACGCAGTCGCCCTTTTCGATGTCCGCGTTCACGTTTTTGAAGACCAGGTTGTCGCCGTAGCTCTTGCACAGGTCCTCTATGTGTATCATTGCCATTGTGCCGCCTCCCCGCTGTAAAGGTGCTTGCTGCGGTCGGCCAGGCTCAGCATGCGGTTGGCTATGAAGCCGAGCAGCAGGTAGACTATCGAGGTAATGACCAGCGCGACCACCGGGTCCATCGTACGGGAGCTGATGACCGTCACGGCGCGGGACATGTCCTCGATGGCCAGCAGGCTGACGACGGAGGTGTCCTGCATGGTCAGCACGAACTGGGTCTTGTAGAGCGGCATCACCTGATGCAGCGCCTGCGGGAACACCACGCGGAAAAACGCCTGCCGCCTGGAATAGCCCAGCGTCCGCGCGGCCTCCACCTCGCCCGGGGATACGGAGTCCACCGCCGTGCGGAACATCTCCGCCAGGTGCGAGGCGCATTTGAGCGTGAAGGTCACCACCGCTATGGCCACCGGGGTCAGGCTGCTGTTGACGAAGATGAGGTAGGCGAATATCATAAGCAGCACCAACGGCGGGAGCTTGACCATCAGCTGCGTGAACAGCCTGCACACCGTGCGCACGACGCGGTTCCGGCTGCCCTTGCCCGCGCAGAAGGCCATGCCCAGCAGCGTGCCCGCCACGAAGCTCACGATCGTCAGTATGAGCGTCGCCTTCAGGCCGGAGAGTATCAGCTCGTACCGGTCCTCATAGATGAGGTTTATGTATATCGCCTTTTTGATGTATTCAATGAGCTCCATCAGCTCTCCCCCTCCTGCCGCAGGCTGCCCTTTTGGACTATGAGCACCAGCTCCAGGTCGTAGTATGGATCGGTGCTCAGGCAGACCTGCGAAAATTCTATCCCCTCGGCGTAATACTGCGATATCGCGCAGACAAAGACGTCCACCTCGCCACTGGTGACGGCTATGGAGCAGGCGTCCCAGCTGCCGTCGAACCACTCGACGGTGTAGCCGTACTCGGCGGCAAAGTGCTTTATTAACTCTATGTCCACGCCCTGCGGCTCGCCGGAGACGAAGTCGTAGAAGGTGTACGGATAGTTGCCGAAACTCGTGTCTATGGCGACGCGGAGGATGGGGCCGTCCTCGACCACGGGTATCTCCGTGTCGGGGACGAATTCATATATATTGGCCCGCCGCACGAGGTCGGCATAGGCCTCGCTGCTACGGTAGACCGGAATGTACTCGTTCATCTGCTGCTGCACGTCTGCGCGGCTGTTTGTGACGTAGGCCACGATTGAGTCCGTACCGATCGGCTCCGGGCAGAGCTCGAGGTCGGACTGCTCGGCCAGCATCGAGAGAGCGTACAGCGAGTCTATCGCTATGGCGTCCGAATAGCCGTAGCGCATGGACATGAGACATTCGCTGGCGGAGTCATAACGCCAGATCTTGTCAGCGTCCGTGTATTCTGTGAGAAAGTAGTCCGCGCTCAGCGAGAGCGGGGTGCTGATGTCCCAGGTCGTCCACTCGTCAAAGTTGAGCTGCCTGGATGCGGCGTCCGCGGCGCAGCCGCTCAGCGTGCAGCCGAATACGGCCAGGCACAGCATCGCGGCCAGGGCGCGCAGTCTTTTCTTCTTCATCTGTTCACACCTCTCCGGCGGAAAGGCCCCGGGGCGTCAGCCGCCCCGGTGCGGCTGAGTCACTTATTTCTTGTCCTCTTTCGAGCCGGGCATGGGCCTGTGTATATTCTCAGCAGAAAACAGTATTCCGCCTGCGACGTCCTTGAGCTTCTCGTCCGAGACCACCTCGGTCTTCTCTTCCGGAAGGGTGCCTTTGTTCTCTTTCTCTGACATTTTATGTTCTCCTTTCTTGGGAAATAAATCTTCAACATTTTATTACGAGCTGCTTTCCAATGCAATAATCTCTTTAAAAACAGCATTATTTTGCAGTCCGTCTCCGCCGGAAGCAAAAAGAGACCGCGCCGAAGCGCGGTCTCTGACTGGAGCGGGTGAAGGGAATCGAACCCTCGTATTCAGCTTGGGAAGCTGATGTTCTGCCATTGAACTACACCCGCAATGCCTGAATAGTATAGCACACTGCTTCAGGTCTTGCAAGACATTTTTGCGATGACGGCGTCGGCGAATTCGCTGGTGCCCAGGTTGCCGCCGAGGTCGTGAGTGACGCTCTTGCCCTCAGCCAGCAGCGCGAGCACCGCGGTCTCTACTCTGTCCGCGGCCGCGCTCTCGCCGAGGTGGCGGAGCATCAGGACCGCCGAGAGGATGAGCGCCGTGGGGTTGGCGTCGTTGAGGCCCGCGTGCTTCGGCGCGCTGCCGTGCACGGCCTCGAATATGGCCGCGTCCTTGCCGATATTGGCGCTCGGCGCGAGGCCCAGGCCGCCGACCAGGCCGGCGCAGAGGTCGCTGACGATGTCGCCGTACAGGTTGGGCAGCACCAGCACGTCGAAGGTCTCCGGGTGCTGCACGAGCTGCATGCACAGCGCGTCCACGATCTTGTCCTCGAACTCTATCTGCGGATACTCCGCCGCCACGCCGCGGCACACGTCGAGGAAGAGGCCGTCGGAGAGCTTCATGATGTTTGCCTTGTGGACGCAGGTGACCTTCTTGCGGCCGTTCTTGACGGCGTAATCAAAGGCGAAGCGCGCGATGCGCTCGCTGCCCGCGCGGGTGATGAGCTTGATGCTCTCGGCCGCGACGTCGCCTATCTTGTGCTCGATGCCTGCGTAGAGGTCCTCGGTGTTCTCACGCACTACGACGAGGTCGACGTTCTCATACCGGCTCTCGACTCCCTTGAAGGTGCGCGCGGGGCGCACGTTGGCGTAGAGGTCAAACTCCTTGCGCAGCGCCACGTTCACGCTCCTGAAGCCCACGCCTATCGGGGTGGTGATAGGGCCCTTGAGCGCTATGCCGTCGGCGCGGACGCTATCGAGCACGTGCTGCGGCAGCGGGGTGCCGTACTTCTCCATCTGGCTCTCGCCGGCGTCTACGACGTGCCAGTTTATCTCCGCTCCGGAAGCGTCCACTACGCGCTTGGCCGCCGTCGCGACCTCGGGGCCTATGCCGTCTCCGGGTATCAGCGTTACGTTGTGTGTCATTTTTCAGTCCTCCCTGTGCGCCTTTGTATAGTTGAGCAGTCCGCCCGCAAGCAGTATATCGCGCTGGCGTGGCGTTATCACGAGCTTCATCTTGAGCTCGCGGCCGCCGGCCCTGACGTTGACGCACTCGCCCTCCGCCGCGGCGGCGATCTGCGCCGGGGCGTTCTCGATGACTATCTCGTCGTCCGGGGCGATGGCGTCGTAGTCGGCCTCGTCGGTGAACTCGAGGGGCAGGATGCCGTTGTTCATGAGGTTGGCGCGGTGGATGCGCGCAAAGCTCTTGGCCAGCACGGCCTTGACGCCCAGATACAGCGGGGCGAGCGCGGCGTGCTCACGGCTGGAGCCCTGGCCGTAGTTGCCGCCCGCGACGATGAAGCCGCCGCCGTTGGCCTTTGCGCGCTCGGCAAAGCCCTCGTCGCAGGGCGCGAGGCAGAAGCCAGCGAGGTAGGGCACGTTGGAGCGGAAGGGCAGCAGCTTGGCGTTCGAGGGCATGATGTGGTCGGTGGTTATGTTGTCGCCGAGCTTTATGAGCGCCTTGCCGGAGAGCGTCTCGGCGGGAGGCGCAGCCTTCGGGAAGGGCTTGATGTTCGGGCCGCGCACGACCTCGACGCCGCTGCCGTCCTCAGGCGGGACGACGAGCATGCCGTCGTCGATCTCGAAGTGCTCGGGCACGTCGTACATGGGCTTGAGCCCGTAGGTCTCGGGGTCGGTGAGCACGCCGGTGACGGCGGACACGGCCGCGGCCTCGGGGCTGACGAGGTAGACGTTGGCGCTCGGGGTGCCGCTGCGGCCGTAGAAGTTGCGGTTGAAGGTGCGCAGGCTGACAGCGCCGGTGGCCGGGGCCTGGCCCATGCCGATGCAGGGGCCGCAGGCGCACTCGAGTATCCTGGCGCCCGCGGTGACCAGCGTGCCGAGCGCGCCGTTGTTGGCGAGGGCCTTGAGTACCTGGCGGGAGCCCGGGGAGATGGTCAGGCTGACGTTCTCGGCCACGTGGCGGCCCTCGAGTATGCCGGCAACGCGCATGAGGTCGCAGAAGCTGGAGTTGGTGCAGCTGCCGATGCAGACCTGGTCGACCTTGATGCCCTCGATCTCGCTGATGGGCACGACGTTGTCGGGCGAGTGCGGCTGGGCGGCCAGCGGGTGCAGCGCGCTGAGGTCGATGGTGATCTCCTCGTCATACTCCGCGTCCTCATCGGCGGTCAGCGGCGCCCAGTCGGCGCGGCGGCCGCGCGCGGCGAAGAATTCAAAGGTGCGGCGGTCGCTCGGGAACACGGTGGTGGTCGCGCCGAGCTCGGCGCCCATGTTGGCGATGGTCGCGCGCATCGGGACGGACAGGGTCTCGACGCCGGGGCCGCCGTACTCCATGATCTTGCCGACGCCGCCCTTGACGGTCAGGCGGCGCAGGACCTCGAGGATGACGTCCTTGGCGGAGACCATGGGGTTGAGCTCGCCGGTAAGCACGACATGGCAGACCTTCGGCATGGTCAGATAGTACGCGCCGCCGCCCATGGCGACCGCGACGTCCAGGCCGCCCGCGCCGATGGCGAGCATGCCCGCCGCGCCGCAGGTGGGCGTGTGGCTGTCCGAGCCGAGCAGGGTCTGGCCGGGCACGGAGAAGCGCTCCAGGTGGACCTGGTGGCAGATGCCGTTGCCGGGGCGCGAGAACCAGATGCCGTGCTTTGCCGCGACTGTCTGGATATACTTGTGGTCGTCCGCGTTCTCGCTGCCGGACTGGAGCATGTTGTGGTCTATGTACGCGACTGAGCGCTTGGTGCGGACCTTGTCGACACCCATGGCCTCCAGCTGGAGGTAGGCCATCGTGCCGGTGGAGTCCTGCGTCAGGGTCTGGTCTATCCTTATGGATATCTCGCTGCCCGGGGTGAGGTCCCCGGTCACGAGGTGTGAAGCTATCAGTTTCTGTGCTACGTTCATGTGGTTTACGCCTCCATCTGCATTTGATATACGTCCCAGAGCTCGCCGTCGCCTATGTTGGTGACGCGCCCGCCCTCGTACTGGGCGTCCACCCAGTCCTTGAGCGCGTGGACAATGGGCTCGGTCTTGGCGACCGGCTTACCCAGCTTCTGCGAGAGCCAGACGGCTATGCCCGCGGCGCCGGAGTTGCGGGAGATGCCGACCCTCGGCGGGCTCTTGAGTATCTTGCGGGTGTCGAAGATGCTGTATATCTCCTCGTCCTTCAGCAGGCCGTCCGCGTGGATGCCGGCCTGGGTAGTGTTGAAGTTTGCGCCGACGAAGGGGGTGTTCTCGGGGATGTGGTAGCCGATGACCTTTTCGTAGTAGTCGGCGATGTCGCGGATGACGGTCGGGTCCATGCCATCCATCGTGCCGCGCAGCTGGGCGTACTCGATGACCATGGCCTCCAGCGGGGTGTTGCCCGTGCGCTCGCCTATGCCGAGCAGCGAGCAGTTTACCGACGCCGCGCCGTAGAGCCATGCCGTGGCGGAGTTCACAACGGCCTTGTAGAAGTCGTTGTGCCCGTGCCACTCCAGCAGCTCCGCCGGGAAGCCGCCGTAGTTGCGCAGGCCGTAGACTATGCCGGGCACGCTGCGGGGCATGGAGGCGCCGGCGTAGGGCACGCCGTAACCCATCGTGTCGCAGGCGCGTATCTTGATGGGCAGGCCGCTCTGCTGCATGAGATCGCTTATCTCGTGCGCAAAGGGCACGACGAAGCCGTAGAAGTCCGCGCGCGTGATGTCCTCAAAGTGGCAGCGAGGGTGGATGCCCGCGTCCAGCGCGTCCTTTATGACGGCCAGGTAGCCGTCCACCGCCTCGCGGCGGGTCTTTTTGAGCTTTTTGTATATGTGGTAGTCCGAGCAGCTGACAAGTATGCCGCACTCCTTCAGGCCGAGGTCCCGCGCGAGTTTGAAGTCCTCGCGGCTGGCGCGTATCCAGCCCGTTATCTCCGGGAACTCGTAGCCGAGGTCCTGGCACATGCGCAGCGCCTTTCTGTCGCGCTCGCTGTACACGAAAAACTCCGACTGTCGGATTATCCCCTTGGGTCCGCCCAGCTTGTGCAGCATCTTGAACAGCTCCACTATCTGCTCCGGCTCATAGGGCGCGCGGCTCTGCTGTCCGTCGCGGAAGGTGGTGTCCGTTATCCAGATGTGCTCCGGCGGGTTCGCCGGGGTCAGACGAAAATTGAAGGTGCACTTAGGCACCTCCTCATAGGGGAACATGTCACGGTACAGGTTTCCCGTCTCCCGGTCCTGAAGGCTGTACTTGTACTCGCATTCCATCAGGACGTTGTTTTTGCTGTTGAGCTCTATCATGCCGCTGCTCCTCTCCAAGAGTCTGCACCCATTATAACAGCTGAAATGAATTTTGCAAGTGTAATCTTTGCAAATTGCAGAATATTTTCTTGCATAAGCGGCGATATCGCGTAGATATATATGCAATAATGCAAGACGGCTTTCATTGTCTTGCATTTTGAGACGTAAAAACCGCCGGACTGGAGGGAGTCCGGCGGTCGGACAAGAGCGGCGGCCACAGGCGGGCCGCCACCCGTGGTCCCGGATCAGGGTAGGCACTGGCCCTTTTGTGCTCAGGTCTTGTACTTGTTTTTTGTTAAATTGTACCACATATACACGCTTTGTCAAGTCGGAATATTTAACAATTTAACGCAAAAAACAGGAGCGTTTTCACGCTCCTGTTCGCCAGCATTTGCGTCAAAGCAGCATGATGCCCGCCGCCTTGCACTTTTCTATGGTATCCTCGTCCCAGACGGAGGCCTGGACCTCGCCTATGTGCGCCTTGCCGAGCATGAGCATCGACATGCGCGACTGGCCGATGCCGCCGCCGATGGTGAGGGGCAGCTCGCCGTTGAGGAGCATCTTGTGGTACATGAGCTCGCGCCTGTCGTCGCAGCCGGCCATGGTGAGCTGGCGGTCCAGCGCGGCGGGGTCCACTCGGATGCCCATGCTCGAGAGCTCAAAGGCGCAGTCGAGCGGCTCGTACCAGACGAGGATGTCGCCGTTGAGGCTCCAGTCGTCATAGTCGGGCGAGCGGCCGTCGTGCGGCTTGCCGGACTTGAGCGGGGCGCCGATGCCGATTATGAAGGCGGTGCCGTGCTCCTTGAGGAACTCGTGCTCGCGCTGCTTTGGCGTGAGGTCGGGCCAGCGGTCCTCCAGCTCCTGGGCCGTCACGAAGGTCACGGTGCGCTGTATCTTGCCCAGGCTGGTCAGCGCCGGGTAGATGGCCTGGAGGGTGTCCTGCGTGTCGCACATAGCGCCTACGATGTCCATGACGGTGCTCTTGAGGTAGTCGAGGTTGCGGTTTTCGGGGAGGATTATCTTCTCCCAGTCCCACTGGTCGACATAGACGGAGTGGAGGTTGTCCAGCTCGTCCTCGTCGCGGCGTATGGCGTTCATGTCCGCGTAGATGCCCTTGCCGGGGTAGAAGTCGTAGCGCTTGAGCGCGAGGCGCTTCCACTTGGCGAGGGACTGCACCACCTGGGCGTGAGTGCCGGTGCGCTTTATGTCGAAGTCGACCGGGCGCTCCCAGCCGTTGAGGTTGTCGTTTATGCCGCTCCTGCCGTCCACAAACAGCGGGGCGGAGACGCGGAAGAGGTTCAGCACGGCGGCAAAGCGGTCCTCAAAGAGGCGCTTCATCAGGCCGATCGCCTTCTGCGTGTCGTAGACCGAGAGTATGCTCTTGTAGCCTTCGGGTATAACTGTGTTCATTTGTCCAACGCTCCATCCGTCAGTAAGTTTACTATCTTGCCGTACATGATCTCCGCGTCGCGGCGAAAGCGCTTTTCTATGTCCTTGGCGCAGGACTCGTCCGAGACGAGGACGGTCATGTTTATTATATCCCCCTCGCCGTCCGAGAGCGAGAGCTTGACAAAGCAGCCGTTTTTCTCCACCGTGTGCTCGGCAACGATGAGCGCATCGCGCCGCATCTGGGCGGCGATGGGCTTTATCAGCCGCTCGGCCTTGGAGCGGACGGAAAACGGCAGGCTGGTCTCCGCGGCCTCGCAGTTGCGGATGCCCTTTTCGGTTATCATGTAGCGGCTGTTCTCCAGCTTGTCGATGTGGCCGTTGTCCACGAGGTCGGCGAGGCACTGGGAGTAGTCAAACCAGCTCACGCCCGTGTCGCAGAAGCAGAGCTCCGCCAGCGTGTCCGCGTCCACCGGCCTCGGCAGGCGGCGGAGGATGAAGAGGATGAGTATCTTGGTGTCCAGCTCCCCGTGAATAAAACCGAAGTTGTCCATATTTTCGTCCTCCCTTCCGCGCCGGTCAACAGCTTGTGAGTTATTATACCACACATTCGCGCCGCGGTACAGATTATTTATTTTCACAAGCGGGGGCGCGGCGCATAGACTGTATTGAAGTCCGCTTCAAATCTTCTCAGAGGAGGAAACAACATGGCAGACAGGGTTTTGCCCGGCCCGGTGGACAGCTCGGCCTGTATCCGGGAAGCCGTCTGCGTCCACACCAAGAAGATCTATGATTCTTGCAGGGACAAAGACTGCATAGAAGACCTCCGGGTTTACCCCACCGTCGGGTCCCAGACCTACATAGACAACGCCTTCAGCGTCCGGCCCAAGAGCGCGGAGCTGCTGTATGCCGAGGTGAACGTCGAGGCCATCACCTTCAACAAGGGCTATTACACCGTAGACGTCACATATTTCTACAAGATAACGGGCGAGACCTTCCCCGGCGGGAACACCGTCACGGGACTCGCCATCTTCGACAAGCGCGTCATGCTCTGCGGCGGCGAGGGCACGGTCAAGACGTTCTCGTCCGACCTGTGCGACTGCAGCTGCGTGGACGACGGCATGCCCACCGCCTACGTCGAGGCCGTCGACCCCATCGCGCTGCACCTCAAGCTCGTAGACGCCAACTGCAACGTCTGCTGCGACAACGACAGACACGACATCCCGGCCTGCATCCTCGCCCGCTTCGGCGAGGCGCTGGTCACCACCGACACCGGCCGCAGGCTGTACGTCACCCTCGGCCAGTTCTCCATCATCCGCCTTGAGCGCGACACCCAGCTGCTCATCCCGGCCTACGATTACTGCGTGCCCGAGAAGGAATGCGCCGGCGGCCGCTGCAACGACGACCCCTGCGAGATCTTCTCCCAGATCCGCTTCCCCGTCGAGGAGTTCTTCCCCTCCGGCGACTGCACCACGACCACCAGCTGAAACCCAAAGCAGCCCCGGGACCAAATCGGCCCCGGGGCAAAGCGCGTCCGCATTAACCTGTTTCAGGTTAATCTTCAATAATCTGTTTCAGGTTATGAAATACTGTGTCCGAGGTGACACGGATGTATCCAAGGCTCAGGGACCTGCGCGAGGACGCGGATATGACGCAGGCGCAGGTGGCGAAGTATTTGCAGATGTCGCAGACGGGCTACTCGAAGTACGAGACCGGCGAGAACGACATCCCGACGCAGACGCTGATAAAGCTCGCCGCGCTATACAAGTGCAGCGTCGACTACCTTCTCGGTGTGAGCGACAAGCGGTGAAAAAAAGTCCGCCCCGCAGTATGCGGGGCGGACATCATTCTATCTTACGCGAGCTCGCGTCCCATGAGGACGCCCATGGCGGAGGCCATCATGAGGCCGCGGGTCCAGCCGGAGGAGTCGCCCAGGGCATGGAGGCCGGGGACATTGGTGTTGAAGCTGGTGTCCATCTTGACCTTGTTGGAGTAGAACTTCAGCTCCGGGGAATACAGCAGCGTCTCGTAGGATGCGAAGCCGGGGACGACTTCGTCCATGGACTTGATGAAGTTGATAATGTTTATCATCGCGCGGTAAGGCATGGCGGCGGTGATGTCGCCCGCGACGGCGTCCACCAGGGTGGGACGGACGTTGGAGTAGGCCAGCTCCTTCTCCCAGGTGCGCTTGCCGTCAAGTATGTCGCCGAAGCGCTGGACAAGGATGTGGCCGTTGGCCAGCATGTTGGTCAGCTCGCCGACCTTCTGCGCGTAGGCGATGGGCTGGTTGAAGGGCACGGAGAAGTTGTGCGAGCAGAGGATGGCGACGTTGGTGTTCGGGCTCTTGAGGTCGGCGCCCTTGAAGGCGTGGCCGTTGACGACGGCGAGGTCGTTGTCGTAGTTCTCCTGGCTCACGACGCCGCCGGGGTTCTGGCAGAAGGTGCGGACCTTGTTCTTGAAGGGCTTCGGGTAGCCGATGAGCTTGGACTCATAGAGGACGTCGTTTATCTCCTCCATGATCTCGTTCCTGACCTCGACGCGGACGCCGATGTCGACGGTGCTCGGCTGGTGCTCGACGCCGTGCTCGGAGCAGATCTTCTCCAGCCAGTCCGCGCCGCGGCGGCCGGTGGCGACTACGGTGTGCTCCGCGCGGATCTCAAAGTCCTTCTTGCCGTCCGTGAGGTACACGCCGCGGCAGACGTCGCCCTCCATGATGAGGTCGCGGCACTCGGTGTCGAAGTACATCTCGACGCCGTGGTCCATGAGGTAGTGCTCTATGCCGAGGTAGACGTCGTGCGCCTTCTCGGTGCCCATGTGGCGGATGGGGCAGTCCACGAGCTTGAGTCCGGCCTTGATGGCGCGGGCGCGGATGCGGCGGACCTTCTCCTCGTTGCCGATGCCCTCGATGTGCTCGTCGGCGCCGAACTCGAGGTAGATCTTGTCGGCGTAGTCGATGGTCTCCTGGGCCAGGCGCTCGCCAATGAGCGTGGGCAGGTCGCCGCCGACCTCACAGGCCAGGGAGAGCTTGCCGTCCGAGAACGCGCCCGCGCCGGAAAAGCCCGTGGTGATATGGCAGACGGGCTTGCAGTTCATGCAGACGCCGGTCTTGGCCTTGGGGCAGCTGCGCTTTTCAAGGGCGCGGCCTTTCTCGACCATCACTATCTTCTTCTTGCTGCCCCGGCGCAGCATCTCGAGCGCCGTGAATATACCGGCAGGTCCCGCGCCGACGATGACGACATCTGCATTCATTGATAATAACCTCCAGACACAAAAACAGCACGCTGAAAAGCGTGCTAAAAAATACGGTGGTTGTGGGCCATCTTCGGCGGAGCCGAAGATGGCCTGGAGCGGGCAACGAGATTCGAACTCGCTACCTCCACCTTGGCAAGGTGGCGCTCTGCCAAATGAGCTATGCCCGCAAAACGTTTGTTATTTTAGCACGTTTATGAGATTTGTCAAGGGCTTTGTGAATTTTCCGCATCCGGCTCCGCCGAGGGGCTCGGGCTGGGGCTGACGGCGTCCGGGCTGGTCTCGGGACCGGGCTCCGAGGGCTCCTCCGTCAGCGCGGAATAGGACAGGCTGCCATCGCACTGGGGATAGCGCTCGTTGTCCCACCAGTAGTGGCCCCACATGTCGGAGTCGCTGATGAGGAAGGTCCCCGCGAGGCCGAGCTCCGCCGCGGCACTGACGTCCACGTGATAGCTCGCGCCGTCCACGGTTATGATGTTCCAGTAGTGCTCCGCGCGATCGAGCCGGCCGGAGACGACCAGGCACTCCACGCCGACCTTGTCGCACAGCGCCTTGAAGGCCAGGGCCATGCCCTCGCTGTTTGCCTTGCCGAGGTGTACCGCGTCCCAGAAGGTATTCCCCGCCTCGGCGTCCGAGCGGCAGGACTCCATGATGACCGTGGCCGCCTGGAGCGCGCGGTAGGCCGAGCCCTTCGCAGTCACGCGCGCGGCCAGCTCCTCCAGGTCGCCCTCGAGGATGTCCTTGCGGGAGCTGAGCGTGGGCGAGCTCGCGCCGTAGTCAAGGCTTATCTCGTATATGCGCTGCAATCCGCCGCCCGTGTACATGGTGACGTCCGCCACGGGGCGGTTCACACAGGAGAGCGGGTCGGCAAAATACGCCTCGGTCACGTAGTCCGCCACCTCGGCCTCGCCCGCGCCGGAGGCGTTCACCATGACGACCAGGCCGGTGCTCATCTCGTCGAGCGCGGCGCTGATGGCGTCGTTGAGGCCGCTCACCGTGCCGGTGCTGACGATGGCGTCCAGCTCCTCGGCCGTGTGGAGGTAGTATATGAACACCTCGGCCTCATAATAGCTCACGAGGCGGTCGAGGTCATAGGAGATATAGTCCACGGCGTAGGCGGCGAGGGCGGTCTCGCTCCTGACGTCGTTGCAGGCGGAGGCGAGGTCGTCGCGGATGTTCTCGCCGTCGTAGCCGCTGAAGTCCAGCGAGCCGCGCTCCTCGTGCGCGGTGACCAGCTTGTTGATGGCCAGCTTGAGCTCGAGATAGTTCTGCACCGCGACGGTGCCCTCCGGCTGCTGGGGCGAGGCGGTGGACTCGGCGTAGTCCTCTATGGTGAGGTACTCCTGGTCGAAGATGGAGGCGCAGCCGCTCAGCGGCGCCGCAAGCGCCGCGAGGACCAGTATTGCTACAAGCGCCCTTTTCACGGCCGTGCCTCCCCTCAAGAAATCAGTAGCCGAGCTCCTCGTTGATGATGACGACCTCTATCGGCATGCCCATCATCGGTTCCATGAGCATGGACACGCCGCGGCAGATGCGGTCCGCGCTGCGGCAGTCGTAGCACTTGAGCTCGCCCTTGACGCAGGGGGTGTCCTTGCCGAAGCGGCGGGCGTTCAGCGGAGCGGCGACATTCCGCGCACGCCAGAAGGCCTTCTCCACGTCGGGACACACCTTATTCACGCCCGCGACGATGTAGACCTTCTCGTGGCCGTAGAGGTTGGAGGCCACGCGGTTGCCCGCGCCGTCTATGTTTATGATCTCGCCCGTCTCGGCTATGCCGTTGGCGCTGGAGACGTATATCTGGGCCTTGGCCGCCCTAGCGCGCGCCTCGTTCGGCTCGGTCTTCCAGTGCCAGGCCACGTCCGCGGCCTGGCCCTGCAGCTTCTCGTAGAGTCCGATGGCCTCGACGGTCTTGCTGCCGCCGATGCCGACGGTCTTGCCCGCGAGCTGCTCCGTCAGGTAGTCCGCCGCCTCAGCGCCGGTTTCAAAATAGCGGAACGTGAAGCCGCGCCCCTCGAGGCTCTTTTTGAGTTTTTCGATGTCCATTGTCTATCTCCTTTCTCAGTTCTCCTCCGATATATCGCCGAAGCCGTTGCCGTAGACGTTCTTCGCCTCCGTCACTATGAGGAAGGCGTGGGTGTCTATGGACTTGATTATGCGCCGCACGTCCATGATCTGGTGCTTTTTGATGACGCAGAGGATGACGTTCTTGGCCTTGCCGGTGTAGGCGCCCTCGCCGTGCAGCAGCGTGACGCCGCGGCCGAGCGTGGCGGTGATGGCGTTTTTGAGCTTGTCGCTCTCGTCGCTGATGATGTAGCAGACCTTCGACGTGCCCATGCCGTAGAGCACGAGGTCGATTACGCGGGTGACGATGAACATGCCGATGATGGCGTACATCGCCGCCTCGTACTGGTTGAAGATGACCGCGAAGGCCGCGATTATGATGACGTCCAGGATGAGGATTATGGTGCCGAAGTTGATGTAGGGGTACTTCCGGCGCACGAACTTGGCCACGATGTCGATGCCGCCCGTGGTGTCGCCCGCGCGGTAGATGAGGCCGAGGCCCAGGCCGTAGATGACGCCGCCGTAGATGGCCGCGAGCAGCAGATTGTCCGTGACCGAGATGGGGATGAGGGCGAAAACGTCCATCAGCACCGAGGAGAGCATCGTCGCCACGAAGGAGCCGACGATGAACTTCAGTCCGAAGGCGCGCCAGGCCAGGATGAACAGCGGGATGTTTATCACGATGTTGATGACGCCGACGGGGATCTCCGTCAGGTAGTTGATTATCATCGCGATACCGGTGACGCCGCCGGCGATGATGTCGTTGGGGTAGTAGAAAAACCGAAAACCGGCCGCGTAGATGACGGAGCCGACCACTATCAGGGCGTATTCCTGCAGATAGTCCTTGAACGTCTTAGAGTGCAGCATATCATTCCTCCAACAGAGAAAGCTGTTTTTCTCCCCTGTCCTCGTCCCGGAGCAGCGCGCCGGCGGCGGGAAGGCTGCGGACGCGGTAGCGGGAGAGGTTCTTGATGCCCGTCTCATGCAGCGGCCGGGCCCCGCTCAGCTTGTATTTCGGCTTCATCGTCATTACCGCCACGCCCTGGGTCGAGCGCGAGGTCTTGGGCGCGAGCAGCGCGCTGCTGAAGATGATGGCGCGCCCCTCCGTGGAGAACGCGGCGATCTCCAGCTCCTCCGTGAGCTGGAGGATGCAGACCAGCGGGCTCTTGTCGGAATAGGCGTTCAGCAGCTTTTTGCGGTTGGTCTTGGTCTCGTAGGCCGAGAGCGTGAGGCGCGCGGCCTTGCCGTTTTCAAAGAAGAGCAGCAGCTGGCCCGTGTAATCGCCGGGGTCGATGACCTGCAGCACGCGCTCGCCCTCGTCCATACCCAGCTTGCCGGGCAGGTACACGCCGAGCAGCGAGGCCTTGGAGTCCTCGAAGTCCGCAAGGCGGGTCTTGTACACCTGCTGCCGGTCCGTGAACACCAGGAGCTCCGAGCGGTTCGCAGCGTCGAACTCCTCCGCGGGGCCGTCGCCCTCCTTGTACTTCTGCTCGCCGGACATGCGCAGGGACTGCGGCGTTATCTTCTTGAGGTAGCCCTCGCGCGAGACGAACACGCGGACCGGGTAGTCCTCCACCGGCTCCTCGTCCATGTCCTCGGGCAGCTCGTCGGCGTAGACTATGCCCGTGTGCCGGGGCGAGGGGTAGTCCTTTATTATCCGCTCCAGCTCCTTGACGATGATGTTCAGGAGCTTGCGGCGGCTCTGCAGCGTGGCCTCGAGCTCGGCGATGTCGCGCTCGAGCTGCTCCGTCTCCGCCGTGCGCTTGAGGATGTATTCGCGGTTTATGTTGCGCAGCTTTATCTCCGCCACGAACTCGGCCTGGGTCTTGTCGATGCCGAAGCCGGCCATGAGGTTCGGCACGACGTCGGCCTCGCGCTCCGTGTTGCGGATGATGTCTATGGCCTTGTCGATGTCGAGCAGTATCTTGCCGAGGCCCTTGAGGAGGTGCAGCTTCTCCTGCTTGCGGCTGAGGTCGAAGTAGACGCGCCGCTTGACGCAGTCGAGCCTCCAGGCCGTCCACTCACCGAGTATCTCGCGCACGCCCATGACCTTCGGCGTGCCCGCGATGAGGATGTTGAAGTTGCAGGCAAAGGAGTCCATCAGCGGCGTGGACTTGAAGAGCTTTGCCATGAGCTTTTCCGGGTCGGCGCCGCGCTTGAGGTCGATGGCGAGCTTCAGGCCGCCGAGGTCGGTCTCGTCGCGCATGTCGGAGATCTCCTTGACCTTGCCCGCCTTGACCAGCTCCGCGACCTTGTCCATGACGGCCTCGGCTGTGGCGGTGTAGGGTATCTTGTAGATCTCTATGACGTTCTCCTTGGCGTCATACCGCCAGCGGGAGCGGACCTTGAAGCTGCCGCGGCCGGTGCGGTATATCTCCTCCATGACGCCGGGCTCCATGATTATCTCGCCGCCCGTGGGGAAATCCGGGGCGGGCAGGGTCGCCATGAGGTCGCACTCCGGGTCGCGGATGTAGCTTATCGCGGTCTCGCAGACCTCGGTGAGGTTGAAGCCGCAGATCTGGCTGGCCATGCCGACGGCGATGCCGGTGTTGGCAGAGACGAGCACGTTGGGAAAGGCCGTGGGCAGCAGTGTCGGCTCCTTCATCTTGCCGTCGTAGTTGTCCACGAAGTCGACCGTGTCCTTGTCTATGTCCCGGAAAATGTCGGCGCAGATGGGGGCCAGCTTGGCCTCCGTGTACCTCGAGGCGGCGTAGGACATGTCGCGCGAATACACCTTGCCGAAGTTGCCCTTGGAGTCCACGAAGGGCGTGTTCAGCGCCTCACAGCCCTTGGTGAGGCGCACCATAGTCTCATATATGGCCGCGTCGCCGTGGGGGTTGAGCTTCATGGTCTGGCCGACGATGTTGGCCGACTTGGTCCGCGAGCCGGTGAGCAGGCCCATCTTGTACATGGTGTAGAGCAGCTTGCGGTGAGAGGGCTTGAAGCCGTCTATCTCGGGTATGGCGCGGGAGACGATGACGCTCATGGCGTAGGGCATGTAGTTCGTCTCCAGTGTCTCGGTTATGGGCTGCTCGAGCACCTCGGCGCGCAGGCCCATCACGTTTTCGTTGGTAACTTTTTTGCTTTCCGGCTCCTGAGCCGGTTTCTTTCGAGCCATTTACTTCTTTCCGCCCTTGCCTTTTTTCTTCTTGCCGGTCTCAAGGTCGCGCCCGCAGTGGGGGCACTCCTTGATGCTGAACAGCTTTTTGATGATGAGTCCGCCGCACCAGGGACAGCGGCTCCACTTGAGCACCACGGCCATGGTGAACAGCAGCACGACCACGGCCCAGACGGCCATGCTCGAGGCCTGAGGCGACGACGGCTCCATGCCGAACATGCCGATGAGGCACAGCAGGACCGAGAGCAGCAGGCCTATGACGGTGATTTTCTTGACTGTATTGAGCTTCATTGCCGGGCCCCCTTATGATATGTCGGCGAGGTCGAGATACTGACTGCCGAATTCGGATATGTGCTGCTTTCTGCCGCTGAGATTGTCGCCGAGCAGCAGGTCGAACATCTCCGCGGTGCGCTCCACGTCCTCGGGCATGACGCGGATGAGCCGCCGGGTCTCCGGGTTCATGGTGGTGAGCCACATCATGTCCGGGTCGTTCTCGCCGAGGCCCTTGGAGCGGTTTATGACCGCCTTGGCGCCGCCCAGCTCCTCGACGATCTCGGCCTTCTCGCGGTCCGAGTACGCGAACCAGGTCTTGCCGCCGGACTCTATCTCGTAGAGCGGCGACTCCGCTATATACACCAGCCCCTCGCGTATGAGCGTCGGCGCGAGGCGGTAGAGCATCGTCAAAATCAGCGTGCGGATCTGGAAGCCGTCCACGTCCGCGTCGGTGCAGATGATTATCTTGCTCCAGCGCAGGCTCTCCAGCTCGAAGGCGGGCAGCTCCTTGGCGTGCTTGGGCACCTCCACGCCGCAGCCGAGGACCTTGATGAGGTCGGTTATTATCTCGCTTTTGAAGATGCGGCCGTAGTCGGCCTTGAGGCAGTTGAGTATCTTGCCGCGCACTGGCATGATGCCCTGGAACTCCGCGTCCCGGCTGAGCTTGCAGGCGCCGAGGGCGCTGTCGCCCTCCACGATGTATATCTCGCGCCTCGAGACGTCGCGGCTACGGCAGTCCACGAACTTCTGCACGCGGTTGGAGATGTCCATGCTGCCCGTGAGCTTTTTCTTGATGTTGAGGCGGGCCTTTTCCGCCTGCTCGCGGCTGCGCTTGTTAATGAGCACCTGGTCGGCCACGCGGTCGGCCTCCGCCTTGTGCTCGATGAAGTACACCTCCAGCTGGGAGCGGAGGAACTCCGTCATAGCCTCCTGGATGAAGCGGTTGGTGATGGCTTTTTTGGTCTGGTTCTCATAGGAGGTCTGGGTCGAGAAGCAGTTCGTCACCAGCACGAGGCAGTCCGCCACGTCCTGAAAGCTTATCTTGCTCTCGTTTTTCTGATACTTTCCCACCTTCTTGATGTAGCCGTCCACGGCGCTGACGAAGGCGCTCTTTGCGGCCTTCTCCGGCGCGCCGCCGTGCTCGAGGAAGGAGCTGTTGTGGTAATACTCGATGGCGTTGACCTTGTTCGAGAAGCAAAACGCCGCCGAGAGCTTGACCTTGTACTCGGGCTTGTCCGCGCGGTCCCGGCCCTTGCGCTCGGCCTGGATGAAGCAGGGCGTGGAGAGCGTCTCCTCCCCCGCTATCTCCGCGACGTAGTCGAGGATGCCGTTTTCGTAGAGGAAGTCCGTCGTCTCGAACTTGCCCGCGGCTATCTCGTTTCTGAGCCGGAAGGTGACGCCCGCGTTGACCACGGCCTGGCGCTTGAGCGTGGAGGTGTAGTACTCGAGCGGGATGTCTATGTCCGTGAAGACCTCGAGGTCCGGCCGCCAGCGGATGTCCGTGCCGGTCTTTTTGCGGTCCGTCGGCTCCTCGGTCATCTTGCCCTTGATGCGGCCCTTTTCGAAGTGGAGCGTGTATTTCTTGCCGTCGCGCCGCACGACGACGTCCATGTACTCGGACGAGTACTGCGTCGCGCAGGTGCCGAGGCCGTTGAGGCCCAGCGAATACTCGTAGTCGCCGCCCTCGTTGTTGCGGTATTTGCCGCCGGCGTAAAGCTCGCAGAACACGAGCTCCCAGTTGTATTTCTTCTCGGCCGGGTTCCAGTCCACGGGGCAGCCGCGGCCGAAGTCCTCGCACTCGATGCTCTTGTCGAGATAGCGCGTCAGTGTTATAATGCTGCCATTGCCCGCGCGGGCCTCGTCGATGGAGTTCGACAGGATCTCGAACACCGCGTGCTCGCAGCCCTCGAGCCCGTCCGAGCCGAAGATCACCGCAGGCCGTTTCCTGACCCTGTCCTCGCCCTTGAGCTGGGATATGCTCTCGTTGCCGTAGGACTCGGGAGTGTTTCTTGCCATTTGCAGTTTTTCCCTCACTAAATCAATATGTTGTAGCGCAAAATTGCATAATTTTACTTATATAGTATATCCCACCCGCCCCTAAATTGCAAGAAAAAAAGCGGGGCTGCGCTTTTGCGCCTCCCCGCCGCGCCGTCTCCGGCGCAGCTTCTGCTTCGCCTTTGCGGCACTTGACTTCATTCTCTCGCGTGTTGGGGCCTGCGCTTATCCCGCTCCGGGAACAAGGCTTACGGCTCCTTCCGGCAGCCCGCTTTCATGCGGACGGCCATTCGCCTCATGGTGCTTTTGCGCACCGGCACCGGCCTTGGGTTTTTTCTCTCTCGCCCTGCCGGACCGCTCTCTTTTGAAGTCCGAGTCTAGTATGGCACCGGAGCGGCGGCGTATTACAAGAAGTTTTTGGCCTTTTCGGTTAAAATTCTCTTGAGCTGAATACAATATGGACAAGGGAGTGTGATATACTTGTCCAAACGTTCAAGAGAAGCCAAGGCCCGCAAGGCCGAGGTCAAGAAGGCCGTGGAGGAGCTCGACTCCATCCGCTGCCAGCTCGGCGAGAGCTACGTCAAATTCAACAACGTGACCGACCCCTCCGCGCTCGACACCTGCATCTACGAGATAAGCGCCCTGAAGGCGAAGTACAACTACGCGGTGAGGAACCTGAAATCCTATTTTCTCTGATAAGGAGGGCATGAAATGCCGCCGACCGCATCCATCATTACAATAGTCATCTGCGCCCTGCTGCTGTATTTGCTGCTGAAGATAATCAAGCTGCCGATAAAACTCCTCTTCAAGCTGCTGCTGAACATGCTCAGCGGGCTGGTGCTGCTCTTTGTGTTCAACTTCATCGGCGGCTTTTTCGACTTCTCACTCGGCATGAACGCCACGAACGCCCTCGTGGCCGGGGTCCTGGGCATACCGGGCCTCGTGCTGCTGGTGCTCATCAAGGTGTTCATGTGAGTACATAAAAAGACGGCGGACACGAAAGACGTGTCCGCCGCTTTTGTTTTTTCAAAACAGGGTCATCTGGCTCTCCTCGGGCATCTCGCCGAGGGCGCCGACGGCCTTGAGCTGCTCTATGTGCGCCTGGCTGACCTTGGGGCAGGCCATGGAGAGCTCCTCCACCGAGATGAAGCGCCGGCCGCCCGTGCGGCAGTTCATGAGGTCATTCGCCGCGGCGGCGCCGAGGCCGGAGATGGCCACAAAGGGCGGGCGCAGCCGCTTTTCGTCCACGACGAGGAACTTTGTCGCGTCGCACTCGTAGAGGTCCATGGGCGCAAATTCGAAGCCGCGCATGTAGAACTCGTACACAGCCTCCAGCGTGGTCAGGAGGTCGTCCTCCTTGGCCGTGGCGTCGCTCTTGGCGCGTATCTCGTTTATCTTGCGCCGCACGAAGTCCTTGCCCTTGAGCATCATGCCGGCGTCGAAGGCGTCCTTCTGGCTGCGGCGGTAGAAGTAGGCGCTGTAAAATTGCAGCGGCTTGTGGACCTTGAACCACGCTATGCGGAAGGCCATCATGACGTAGGCCACGGCGTGCGCCTTCGGGAAGAGGTACTTTATCTTGCGGCAGGAGCCGATGTACCAGTCCGGCACGCCTGCGTCGTGCATCTCGGCCTCGGCGCCCTCGGGCAGGCCGCGGCCCTTTCGGACGGACTCCATTATCTTGAAGGAGCGCTTGTCCGGCATGCCCTTGGAGATGAGGTAGAGCATGATGTCGTCGCGGCAGCCTATCGTGTCGTTGACGGTGGCGGTGCCGCTCAAGATGAGGTCCTTGGCGTTGCCCAGCCACACGTCCGTGCCGTGGGAGAAGCCCGAGAGGCGCACCAGCGTGTCGAACTGCTCCGGCTGTGTGTCCACCAGCATCTGGCGAGTGAAGCCCGTGCCGAACTCCGGGATGCCGATGGTGCCGGTCTTGCCGATGATGGGGTCGTCGTCGCCGAGGCCCAGCGGTTCCGGCGTCTTGAAGATGCGCCGCGTCTCCGGGTCGTCGAGCGGGATGGTGCGGACGTTCACGCCCGTCATGTCCTCTAGCATCTTGAGCATGGTCGGGTCATCGTGGCCCAGCTCGTCTAGCTTGAGGAGGTTGGCCTCCATGCTGTGATACTCGAAGTGGGTCGTGATTATGCCGCTGTCCGGGTCGTCGGCCGGGTGCTGCACGGGGCAGAAGTCCTCCACCTCCATGTCCTGCGGGATGACGACGAGGCCGCCGGGGTGCTGGCCCGTCGTGCGCTTGACGCCCACGAGGCCGAGGGCGAGTCGGCTCTCCTCCGCCTTGGAGACCTTCAGCCCGCGCTCTTCGAGGTACTTGAGCACATAGCCGTAGGCCGTCTTTTCCGCCAGCGTGCCTATCGTGCCCGCGCGGAAGACGTGGTCGGAGCCGAAGAGTTCTTCCGTGTATTTGTGCGCCCGGGCCTGATATTCGCCCGAGAAGTTGAGGTCGATATCCGGGACCTTGTCGCCGCCGAAGCCGAGGAAGGTCTCGAAGGGGATGTCAAAGCCCTCTTTTTTCATCTTCGTGCCGCACTCAGGGCAGTCCTTGTCGGGCATGTCCGCGCCGCAGCCGAAGCCCGCGCCGGAGTCGAAGTCCGTGTAGTGGCAATTCGGGCAGACGTAGTGCGGCGGGAGCGAGTTGACCTCCGTAATGCCGGACATGTAGGCCACGATGGAGGAGCCGACGCTGCCTCGGCTGCCGACGAGGTAGCCGTGAGCGTTCGAGTCCGCGACCAGCTTCTGGGCCGACATGTATATGACGTCGTAGTGCCGGGAGAGGATGTCGCCCAGCTCGGTCTCGACGCGCTTTTTGACGATGTCGGGCGGGTTTTCGCCGTATATCTCGGTCATGCGGCCGTAGACCAGGTCCTTCAATATCTCCGCCGAGTTTTCGATCTTCGGCGGGAAGAGGCCGTCGGGCAGGAGCTGGATGTCCTCGCACATGTCCGCTATCTTGTTCGTGTTCGTGACCACGGCGTCGTAGCAGGCGCGCTGGCCTAGATAGGCGAACTCCGCGAGCATGTCGTCCGTCGTGCGGTAATAGAGCGGGTTCTCGCGGTCGGCGTCCGAGAACTTCTTGGCGGCCTGGAGGATGCGGCGGTATATCTCGTCCTTGGGGTCGAGGAAGTGCACGTCGCCGGTCGCGACCAGCGGCTTTTCCAGCTCGGCGGCGAGGCGCGCCACGCGGCGGTTGAGGTCGCGCAGGCCCTCGTCGTCGCGCACCGTTCCGTTTTCCACGAGAAAGCGGTTGTTCGCGATGGGCATGACCTCTATGTAGTCGTAGAACGAGGCTATCTTCTTGAGCTCCGCGTTCGGCGCGCCGCGCAGCACGGCGTCGAACACCTCGCCCGCCTCGCAGGCGGAGCCTATGAGCAGGCCCTCGCGGTGCCGCTCCAGCAGGCTGCGCGGGATTATCGGGTTGCGGTTGTAGTGCTTGAGGTAGGAGGCGGAGATGAGCTTGTAGAGGTTCTTGAGGCCCACCTTGTTGCGCACAAGCAGGCTGATGTGCCGCACCTTGCGCGTGCCCGCTCCGGAGAGCTTGCGCAGCACGCCGTCTATGTCCGAGACGCGCTCCGCGCCGTGGCTCTGGAGCATGGGGATGAACTTCTCCATCATGCGCGCGACGACCTCGGCGTCGTCAAAGGCGCGGTGGTGGTTGAAGGCGGGCAGGCCCAGGTGCTTGCTGACGATATCCAGCTTGTGGCGCTTGAGCTCAGGCAGCAGGCGTTGGGAGAGCACCAGCGTGTCGAGCACCACGGGCTCGAAGTATATGCCGCTCCGCTCGCAGGCGGCGGCCATGAAGCCGGTGTCGAAGCTGGCGTTGTGCGCGATTATGGGCCGGTCGCCCACGAAGTCGAGGAAGGCGCGCATAGCCTCCGCCTCGCTCGGCGCACCGGCGACGTCGCTGTCGCGGATGCCGGTGAGCTCCGTGATGTTCGCAGGTATGGGCATCTTCGGGTCCACGAAGGTACTGAACTTGTCGCGCACCTCGCCGCCCTTGAAGAGCACCGCGCCGATCTCGGTCAGGCGGTCCGTCACCGCAGAGAGGCCCGTGGTCTCCACGTCGAAGGCGACAAACTCGCAGTCGAGCAGGCTGTCGCACTTGCCGCGCACGGCGGGGCGCTCCTCCACGTCGTTTACGTAGTAGCCCTCGATGCCGTAGAGTATCTTGACGCCGTACTTCTTTCCCGCCTTGCTCATCTCGGGGAAGGCCTGGGCCGTGCCGTGGTCGGTGACGGCTATGGCCTTGTGCCCCCAGGCGGCGGCGCGCTGCACGGCCTTCGCCGGGTCGGTCAGCGCGTCAAGCGTCGAGTAGCGGGTGTGGAAGTGGAGCTCCACGCGCTTCTCCTCGGCGGTGTCCGGTCGCAGCTCGGCCTCGGACTCGATTATCGAGTAGGGCTCGATGACCATGTCGTTGTCGAACTTGTTGTACGTCGTCCGGCCGCGGACTATGAGCGTCGCGCCGGTCTTTATCTTGCCGAGGACGGCGGCGTCCTCGCTCTTGTCGAAGAATTTGTTGATGCGGACGCTGCCGGTGTAGTCGGTCATGTCGAAGCTGAGCACCGAGGCGCCGCGCTTTTGTATCTCGCGGTTGTTGACGGCAAAGACCTCGCCCTTGACGACTACGGTGCCGCTCTCGAGGTTGAGCGTGGACATCTCCACCGGCTTGGGCTCCTTGAGCGCCTTGCCGAAGAGCACGCGGGAGGAGCTGCTCTTGCGCTCCGCCCCCTGGCGGGGGTAGTCCGCGGCGATGCGCACGTTGGCGAGGCCGAACACCTCGCAGAGCTCGTGCTCGAGCCCGCTCAGCTCCGCCGGGGCGGGGGCGCGGGTGAAGCGGGCCTCTATCTCCATCGTCCGCTCGGCGCGGTTGACCACGACGGAGCTGACCTCGGCCTTGTCGAGGCCGCCGCACATGTCGCCCAGCGCGGCGCAGTCCGGGAAGATCTCGAGGAAGCCTATGCAGCCCGCGCTCATTCGCCTTCCCCGCTTTCTATGAGCTCCATGAGCGCGGAGCAGAGCTCGCTCTCGGGCACCTTGCGCACTATCTCGCCCTTCTTGAAGAGCAGACCGCAGCCCTTGCCGCCGGCGACGCCGTAATCGGCCTCGCGCGCCTCGCCCGGGCCGTTCACGACGCAGCCCATGACGGCGACGGTGATGTCCCGGTCCATGCCGCGGAGCTTGTCCTCCACCTCGTGGGCGAGGCCGATGAGGTCTATCTCCGTGCGCCCGCAGGTCGGGCAGGAGACAAAGCGCACTCCGCCCTTTTTGAGCCCGGCCGCCTTGAGTATCGCCACGCCCGCGCGCACTTCCTCCACCGGGTCGGCGGTGAGCGAGACGCGGATGGTGTCGCCTATGCCCTCCATGAGCAGCGTGCCGATGCCGACGGCGGACTTGATGACGCCGTTATAGGCCGTGCCCGTCTCCGTCACGCCCAGGTGCAGCGGATAGGGCAGTTCCTGGGCCGCGAGGCGGTAGGCCGCCACGGTCAGCGCCGCGGACGAGGCCTTCATCGAGAGGCAGATGTCGTCAAAGCCGCAGTCGTTGAGCAGCTTTATGTGCCCCTTCGCGGACTCGAGCATCGCCTCCGCCGTCGGGTGGCCGTACTTGGCCAGCAGCGGCTTTTCCAGGCTGCCGCCGTTTACGCCTATGCGGATGGGTGTGTTATGTAAACTGCACTCCCTGGCGACGGCGGCTACCTTGTCCGGCCCGCCGATGTTGCCGGGGTTGATGCGTATCTTGTCCGCGCCGCGCTGCGCCGCCTCGATGGCGAGCTTGTAGTCGAAGTGTATGTCGGCCACGATGGGCAGGGGCGAGCGCTCCTTTATGGCGGAGATGGCGCGGGCGGCGTCCATATCCGGCACGGCGAGGCGGACTATGTCGCAGCCCGCGGCGGCCAGGGCGCTTATCTGCCGGAGCGTGGCGTCCACGTCCTGGGTCTTGGTGCAGCACATGGACTGAACGGAAACAGGGGCGCCGCCTCCGATGGCGACGCCTCCTGCGTATATTCTCTTTGTCTTGTCTCTCGTTGTCATTTTATCAGCCTCGCAATATCGTTATACATGACGTATGCGGAAAGTCCCAGCAGCAGCACCATGCCCGCGGCGTGGACATAGCCCTCGTAGCGCGCGGGGATGCGCCGCCTGGAGACGAGGTGCACCAGGCCGTTGAGGATGAGGAAGAACACCCTGCCGCCGTCGAGCGCGGGCAGGGGCAGCAGATTCATCACCGCGATGTTCACGGCTATGAACGCGCCGAGATAGGCGATGTCGGAGATGGCCATCTTCGTGGACTCCGCGCTCTGGCCGACGTCGTTAATAAGGTCGACTATGCCCACGGGGCCCGTGAGCTCGTCAACGCCCACAGCTCCCGCCACGAGGTCCGAGAGCGCGAACCAGACGGTGCGCACGAAGTCGAGCGTGTTGTACCACGAGTACTTCAGCGTGTTCCAGAGCGTCGCCTCCTCCACCGTGAAGGAGAAGCCGTACATGGGCGCGGTATAGCCCTCGTACTCCCTCGGCGTGAGGGTGAAGTCCTCGAGCTCCACCTTCTCCCCGTCGCGGATGACGACGATGTCGTGCGTCTCGCCGCCGCGGGAGAGGATGGTGGTGACATTGGAGGAGAAATATATCCTGTGGCCGTCGATCTTGTAGATCTCGTCGCCGACCTGCAGGGCGTTCTCGCCCTCGTAGGGGCAGCCGTCCACGAAGCCGGAGATGACCGGCGAGTAGAAGCCCGCCGCGCTCGAGTAGATGATGAGCACGATGAGAAGGCCGAGCAGGAAGTTCATGAAGCTGCCGGCTACGAGGATTATGAACTTCTTCCAGCCTGGCTGGACGGTGAAGCTGCGCGGGTCGCCGGTGTCCTCGTCCTCGCCCTCCATGGCGCAGTAGCCGCCGATGGGCAGGCAGCGGAGGGAGTACAGCGTCTCGCCCCGGCGCTTTTTGAATATGGCCGGGCCCATGCCTATGGCAAACTCGTTGACCTTGACGCCCAGCAGCTTTGCGGCCGAGAAGTGGCCGAACTCGTGGATGGCGATGAGCACGCCGAAGAAGATGATCGCGAGGATGATATACATCAGGAAAAACGCTCCCTTACAAATGCGCGGGCCGCGGCGTCCGCCGCGAGGATGTCCTCAAGGGATGGCTCCGCAATGAAATCTATGCTGCCGAGAGCCGCGGCAACACAGTCATATATCTCATTATACCCAAGCCGGCGCGACAAAAACAGCGCCACCGCCGCCTCGTTCGCCGCGGACAGCACCGTCGGCGCCGTTCCGCCGCGTTTCGCGCAGTCCACAGCCAGCGCCAGGCAGGGCAGTTTTTCAAAGTCCGGCTTCAAAAAGTGCAGTCCGGCGAGGGCGGTGAGGTCGAGCCGCTCCGCCGCCGAGGGGCGGCGCTCCGGCCAGGTCAGCGCGTACTGGATGGGCAGCTCCATGTCCGCCACGCCCAGCTGGGCGATGACGGTGCCGTCGAGGAGCTCCACCGCCGAGTGGACCACGCTCTCCGGGTGTATGAGTATCTCGATGTCCTCCGGTCTGACCGCAAAGAGGTGCATGGCCTCTATGAATTCGAGGCCCTTGTTCATCATCGTGGCCGAATCGACGCTTATCTTGGCGCCCATGGACCAGTTCGGATGCTTCACGGCCATCTCGGGGGTGACGTCGGCTGTCTGCTCCCGGGTCCAGCCCCGGAAGGGGCCGCCGGAGCCGGTGAGCAGTATCTTTCTGAGCTCTCCGCGTCTGGCCGTTAGACACTGAAAAATCGCGGAATGTTCCGAGTCCACCGGCACTATCTCCGCGCCCATTTCCCGCGCGCGGGCCATGACCACCGTGCCCGCGCACACCAGCGTCTCCTTGTTGGCGAGGGCTATGCGGCGCTTTGCGTCGATGGCGGCCAGCGTGGGGCGCAGGCCCACCGAGCCGGAGACGGCGGTGACTACGCACTCGGCGCCCTCCCAGGTCGCGGCCTCTATGAGTCCCGCCTCGCCCGCCGGGCCGACGGTGACGTCCGTGCCCTGCAGCTCGGCGCGCAGCCGCTCCGCCGCGTCCGCGTCGAAGGCGGCGACGTACTCCGGGTGCAGGACCTTTATCTGCTCCATGAGCAGGCCTATATTCTTGTTAGTGGTGAGCGCCGCGGCGTGTATGCCCAGACGCTTGCAGACCTCGACGCTCTGGCGGCCTATGCTGCCGGTGGAGCCGAGGATGGCTGTGCTTTTTATCATCTTTTATCCCACCTCATGCGAAGAAGAAAAGGAGGAACAGCAGATACGCCGGGGACACGAAGAGCACGCTGTCAAACCTGTCGAGCACGCCGCCGTGGCCGGGGAAGATGGTGCCGTAGTCCTTGATGCCGAATTCACGCTTTATGACCGAGAAGCTCAGGTCACCCAGCTGGCCGAAGAGGCTGCCGAGCACGCCCATTATGAGGATGTTCGCCCAGCCGATGTCGAGATGCACCACAGCCTTGACGATGATGTGGAACACCGCCATGCCGACTATACTGCCGGCAAAGCCGCCGATGCAGCCGGCGACGGTCTTGTTCGGGCTGACCGCCGGGGCGAGCTTGCGCTTGCCGAAGGCCCGGCCCGCGAAGAAGGCGCCGGTGTCGCTCATGAACGCGCCGACGAAGGGCGCGAGCACCACGGCCGCCGAGAGGTCCCGGAGCATCGCGAGGCTGGCAAAGCCGAGGGGCAGCGCCAGCGCGCCGAAGAGGCCCGCCATGTCCGTTTTAAAGCTCACCGCGCCGGGCTTGCCGTGCGTCACTATGGCCGTCGCAAAAACGTAGACCACGGTGAGGAACACCCAGGCCATGAGCGCCATGCCGTCGATTATGCCGTGGCCCGCGCAGAAGGCGAGCGCGCCGGAGGCGACGGTCAGCGGGGCGAGGCGCTTCCACTCCTCACCGCCCACGGCGTGCATGAGCTCGTAGCAGCCCACCGCCGAGAGCAGCGCGCACATCGCCGCCGTGGCCCAGGCGGGGCACGCGAGGAGTATCAAAAGCAGTACGGGTATGCCTATGCCGGCGACTATGAGTCTCTGCTTCATTTCTTTATCCCACCAAACCTTCTGTCGCGCCGCCGGTATTCCTCCAGCGCCGCGTCTATGTCCCGCTCCGTGAAGTCCGGCCAGAGCACGTCGGTGAAGATGAGCTCCGAATACGCGGACTCCCACATCAGGAAGTTCGAGAGCCGCATCTCCCCGCCGGGGCGTATCACGAGGTCGGGGTCGGGTATGCCCGCCGAGAACATGTAGTTTGAAAAGCTCTCCTCGGTCAGGGGTCCGGCCTTTCCGGCCTTGTAGTCCTCGGCGTAGCGCATGGCCGCGCGGACTATCTCGTCCCGCCCGCCGTAGTTGAGGCAGACGTTGGCCTGAAAGCCCTCGTAGCGCGTGGAAATATCCGCCGTCTCGTCTATGAGCTCACGCAGCTCCGGCGAGAGGACGGCGGGGTCTCCGAGTATCTTGAGCTTTATGTGGTCGCGCTCCATGGTCTCCACGGACTCGCGCAGATACTTGCCGAGGAGGTTCATTATGGCGTCTATCTCCTCGCGCGGGCGCTTCCAGTTCTCGGTGGAGAAGGCGTACACCGTCAGGTATTCGATGCCTATGTTCTTGCAGTAGGTGGCGATGCGGCGGAAGGTCTCCGCGCCCGCCGCGTGGCCCGCGGTGCGGGGCAGGCCGCGTTTTTTTGCCCAGCGGCCGTTGCCGTCGAGTATGATGGCAATGTGGCGGGGGAGGCGGGTGCTGCCCGTCTCCTCCGCCTTTTTGGTTTTGAATATGCCCATTTTATATCTCGAAGAGCTCTTTTTCCTTCTTCTCGGAGATCTTTTCAATCTCCTTTATCCAGTCGTCGGTAAGCTTCTGCAGGTCCTTCTCGGCGATCTTGTAGTCGTCCTCGGTGATCTCGGAGGCCTTCTTCTGCGCCTTGAACTTGTCCATGGCGTCGCGGCGGATGTTGCGCACGGCGACCTTGGCGTCCTCGGTGTATTTCTTAACCTGCTTGACCAGCTCCTTGCGGCGCTCCTCGGTCAGCTGCGGGAACACCAGGCGGATGCTGCGCCCGTCGTTCTGAGGGTTGATGCCGAGGTCGGAGGCCAGGATGGCCTTCTCGATGGGCTTGAGCGTGGAGGAATCCCAGGGCTGGATGAGCAGGCTCCGGGGGTCGGGGGTCGAGATGGTGGCTATCTGCTGGATGGGCGTCGGGGTGCCGTAGTAGTCGACCTGGATCTGGTCCAGTACGCCGGCGTTGGCCCTGCCAGCGCGCACGGAGGCGAAGCTCACGCCGAGCAGCTCCGAGGTCTTTTTCATTTTCGCTTCAAATTCTTCATAACCGGTGGCCATGTTCATTCCTCCTGTTTATTTTTTTACTACCGTGCCGACCTTTTCTCCCAAAACGGCACGGACTATGTTCTCCGGGTCCTTGAGCGCGAAGACGATGACGGGGATGTCGTTATCCATGGACAGGCTCGTCGCCGTGGTGTCCATGACCGCGAGATGCTGCGCGAGCACCTCGTCATAGCTGATGGCGTCATATTTTACGGCGCTGGTGTCTATCTTCGGGTCGGCCGAGTACACGCCGTCGATGTTCTTGGCGAGGAGTATGGCGTCGGCCTCTATCTCCGCCGCGCGGAGCACCGCCGCCGTATCCGTGGAGAAGTACGGGCAGCCCGTGCCGCAGGCGAAGAGCACCACGCGCCCCTTGGAGAGGTGCCTCATGGCGCGCAGGCGGATATACGGCTCGGCTATCGCGCGCATCTCGATGGCGGTCTGCACGCGCACATCCACGCCGTGCTGCTCCATGACGTCCGCCACCGCGAGGCAGTTCATGACCGTCGCAAGCATACCCATGTGGTCTGCCCGAGTCCGCTCTATCTTGCCCTCGCCGTCCTTGACGCCGCGCCAGAAGTTGCCGCCGCCTATGACGACGCCCACCTCGACGCCCATGTCCACGCAGCGCTTTACCGCCTCGCAGACCTCGCCGATGACGCCGAAGTCAAGTCCGGTCTTCTTCTCTCCCGCAAGCGCCTCGCCGCTTATCTTGAGCAGAACGCGCTTGTAAACGGGTTTCTGGTCCATCCCTATCACCTCAAGCATTACTAAAAGTAAATTGTAATATCTTTTGCAGGATATTAAAAGGGCGAATTTGTAAATATTCTCCGCAAAGTCCAATCTCGAAGTATTTTACCACATTCGGAGAGGGCTTGTAAATGACAATATCCGCATTCGCGCCGGTGTATGATTTGTCCGTGGAGACTATTTACCTTGACAGCCTCTTTGCGCTCAACGCGGTCATCGACTATTTCCTGCTGCTCTGCTCCGCGCGGGCGGCGGGGGCGGTGCTGCGCCGCTGGAGGCTCGCCCTCGCCGCCGTGCTGGGCGGCGCCTGGGCCGTGGCCTGTGTCCTGCCGGGCATGGGCTTTCTTACATATGCGCCGATGAAGCTCGTGCCTGCGGTATTCATGGCGCTCATCGCCTTCGGCGGGGAGCGGCGGCTCTGGCGCTGTCTCGTCATCTTCCTCGCCGTGTCCGCGGCCTTCGGCGGCGCGGTCTGGGCGGCGTCCATGCTCGCGGGGACGGATGCCTACGGCGGGCAGGTCTACGTCCCGGTGTCCATGCGGGTGCTGGTGCTCTCCTTTGCGCTGTGCTACGCCGCGGTGTCGCTGGTGTTCCGGCGCATCGGAAAGCGCGCAGAGCGCGAGATACTGCCCCTCGTGGTGACGCTCGGGGGCAAAAGCGTCGCTCTGCGCGCGCTCCGCGACACGGGCAACGGGCTCTCGGACCCGGTCTCGGGCCGAGCCGCCGCCGTGGCGGAGCTTGAGGCATTGCGCCCGCTGCTGCCCGGCCTTGCGCCGGGCGTCACCGACCCCGCGGCGCTCTGCGGGGCGCTCGCTGCCCTGCCCTATCTCGCGGGGCGGGTCTCGCTCCTGCCCTACTCCGCGCTCGGCACCGGATACGGCCTCATCGCCGCGCTCAGGCCGGACTCCGCCGAGGTCTCGGGCCGCCGGGAGGACATACTCATCGGGCTCTCCCCCGCCCCGCTCTCCGGCGACGGAGACTATGATGCGATAATCTGACGAAAGGGAGGTAATTTGAAATGTCAGAAAACCGCCTGCTCACCGCGCTCCGCACCGCGCTGCGTCTCGCTCTCGAGCACCTCGGCCTCGCCGCGCCGCCCATCCACTACATCGGAGGCAGCGACGTCCTGCCCCCGCCCCTGCCCCGGGACGAGGAGGAGGCCGCCATCCGCGGTCTTGCCGAGGGCGACGAGTCGGCAAAGCAGCTGCTCATAGAGCACAACCTCCGTCTCGTCGTCTACATCGCCCGCCGCTTTGAAAACACGGGCATCAACCTTGAAGACCTGGTGTCCATAGGCAGCATCGGGCTCATCAAGGCCATCAACACCTTCAACGCCTCCAAGAGCATCAAACTCGCGACCTACGCCTCGCGCTGCATAGAAAACGAGATACTCATGTACCTGCGCAAATGCGGCTCCCAGCGCGCGGAGGTGAGCTTTGACGAGCCGCTGAACACGGACTGGGACGGCAACGAGCTGCTGCTCTCGGACATCCTCGGCACGGACGGGCAGGAGATCATCCGCCCCCTGGAGGACGACGCCGACCGCGAGATGCTGCGCGCGGCCATCTCCCTGCTCGGCGAGCGGGAGCGGCAGATAATCCTGATGCGCTTCGGCTTCGTGGACGGCACGGAGTACACGCAAAAGGAGGTGGCGGACATGATGGGCATCTCACAAAGCTACATAAGCCGACTGGAAAAGCGAATAATCGCCCGCCTCCACCGCGAAATGCTGCGCCAGATGCAGGTGTGAAAAAAAGACGCCCTCACGGGCGTCTTTTTTGCTGTGCAGATTTATTTCCCGGGTCATATGAGGATTATGACCAGGGCGAGGGCGAGGGCGGCGGCGCAGGTGCCGAGGAAGGCCCAGGTCTTCCAGCCGATGCGGCGGCGAGGGGGCGATACCGCGCCGACATAGGCTCCGGCGGCGCGGCGGGCCTCGCTGAGCACCTCCTCCCTGCTGACGCCGCCGGAGCGCTCCGCCTCCTCGCGGACGATGAATATAGCCTCCTCGAACACGCTTTCGGCGGGCGAGCGGACTATCACCACGCGGCGGGCCACGCCCTTTACGGTCTCCTGTTCTCTCATGCGCGCGCTTCGACCCGGACGGCCAGCACGGTCATGTCGTCGCCCGCGCCGTATTCGTCCGCCGCCTTCCGCAGCACCTCCCTTGCAAGTGATTTCATGTCCTTGTCGTCCGGCTCGTCGCGCAGCTGCTCGCGGAGCCAGGCGTCGTCGTCGCCGGTTATTACGCCGTCGGAGGCGATGACCGCCACGCTGCCGGGCTTGAGGCGCATACGCACCACGTCGGGGGCCGCGCCCTCGCCGCTCATCAGCCCCGCCGCCAGGCTCTCGCCGGTGACGCGGCGGACGCTCTTGCCCGTGCGCACATAGGACGGCGCGGCGCCGTATTTGTAGAAGCTGGTCTCGCCCGTGAAGAGGTCCACACACATTAGGTCCACGGTGGCGAAGCCCCACTCGTCGCCGTTGCGCAGCAGCATGACGGAGTTGAGTATCTTCATCGCCGTCGCGGGCTCCACGCCGGAGCGGAGGAAGCGCTCGAGTATCTCCACGGCCTCTACGCTCTCGGCGGCGGCGTCCTCGCCGGTGCCCATGCCGTCCGAGAGTATGACGCAGAGCACGCCCGCGTCGGTCTTGAAGTACGTGCCCCGGTCGCCGGAGACGTTCTCGCCCTTCTTCTTCATCGCCGCGATGCCGACCGAGACGGCCAGGGGCTCGGCCTCGAGCAGCGTGAGCCGACCCTCGGCGCTGGAGTTCGGCCTGCACAGCCTCACGCCGAGCACGGCGGAGAGCTTGTCGAGATAGGCGGGGTCGCTGGTGAGGGCCGAGAGCTTGCCGGACTCGACCACGGCGCGCAAGCGGCCCGTGGAGTCGCGGAACACGGCGGCGTCGGCCTCGATGTCCTGGGAGCGGAGGTAGCGCATGAGCCGCCGCTCGGCCAGCGGGTCCGCGCCGTTGAGGCTGCCGAGCTCGCGGGCGACGTCTATGAGTATCTCGGCGAAGTCCTCGTACTGGCTCCAGGCGGCGGAGCGGCTCTCCTCCATCCTCGCGCGGAACTGCCTGCGGCCTGCGCTGGCGCGCAGCTCGGCGTTCACGGCGGCGACGAAGGCGGCGAGGCCGGTGCATTTGTCGCGGAACCACTCGGGTATGTCCTCGGCCTCGAGCAGGCCGCGCTCGGTCATGGCCGCCGTGGCCTGGTTGAGCGCGTCGAGCGTCTCCATGTAGTTTTTGACCCAGCACTCGTCGCGCCTCTTGCAGCGCATGCAGGCGGCGTCCGCCGCGCGGTCGAACACGCGGGCGATGTCGTTGTCGTTCACGAACTCGCTGTTCCGGCGCGCCACGGCGGAGACGTCGTCAAAGGCACGCGCGATGCCCTCGACGCGGCGGGAGGCGTATTTGCGCAGCCCGCTCTCGCCCATGCCCGCGGAGAGCGGCTGTATGAGCGCGCCGACCCGCGCGAGCAGGCCCGGAGGCAGCAGCATGAAGCCCACGGAGGCCGCGAATACCTCGAAGAGCGCGTCCAGCCGCTCCGTCCAGCTCCAGGCGCAGAGCACGGCCAGCGCGTCGGCGAGGATGAAGCTCACGACATAACTCAGCCGCCCGAAGCGGGAGAACATGCCCGAGATCAGCCCGGCAAAGGCGTAGACCATCGTGTACACCGGCGCAAGCCCGGAGGCGGCGTCCATTGCAAGGCCGAAGGCCGTGCCGGCTCCCGCTCCCGCGAGCGAGCCGCCCTTGAGCGCGCAGGTCATCACCAGCAGCAGCGAGAGCACCCGGCCCACCGAGATGACGCCCATTATGTTCAGCCGTGAGAGCGCCATCAGCGCGCAGGCCGCGAACACTATGACGGCGGCGTCGTGGCGCTTTACGGCGGCCTCGGTGGTGCGCTCCGCGGTGCTCAGCGCCTCGCGGAAGAAGCAGACCGCCCCGGCGGAGAGCACGGCCTCGGCCAGCGCCGGGACGATGAGCTTTGCAGGCTCCGCGCCCGAGGAGAGCCCGCCGAGCAGGCCCGTGGCCGCCATAATCGCCGCGGCGCAGGCGGGCATGAACCACACCCGCCCCCGCACGCGCGAGTCAATGAAGATGAAGCCCACGGTGAAGATGAGCACGCAGGCCGCGGCATAGCGTATGCCCCAGGCCAGCCCGCCGACGGCGAGATAGCCCAGGCAGGCCCCGGCCAGCGAGGCCACGCCGTTCAGGCCCGCCCCCGCCTGGGCGACAACGGCGGCGCCGAAGGGCGCCGCCGTACCGGCTATCCTCGCCGCGGACATCAAAAAGCCCGTAAGAAAATAAGTGCCCGCGGCGCCGAGCGCCCCGGTCCAGTTTCGCGCCTGTGCCCGGCCCGCGGAAGAGTCCGGTCCACTGAGTTTGTCCTTCGCCGCCATACCAACGCCTCCGATGCGATAGAGTTTACATAAATTATAGGGGATTCGGTTATGAAAACCATGTCACTCGGCGCTGTTGACTTTTGGGTTTTTAGAGGCACTTATGCTGAGGTTGACATAAATTCCGCCGCGGGCGTTTGCCCGCGGCGGTGGTCAGGTCTGTGTTATCTCTGTTCGTTGACGTAGAGCGAGACGCGGTCCTGGATGAGGGAGGCGGTCTGCTCGGCGGTCTTGGTGCCGTTCATGAAGGTCTGGATCTCTTCATTGATGATGTTCATTATGTTCTGGTCGTAGGCGACGGCGCGGCCGGTGGCGTCAATGAGGCTGCGCAGGCCGTCGGCCTCCTCGCGGGTCATGGCGTAGAAGTCCACGGAGTAGTCGCCCCAGCCGGCGGAGCCCTTGGGCCACTCCTTCTCCTCGCCGGTCTCGTCGTCCTTGTAGGTGTCGCGCTTCATGGCCTCGGCCTCGGCGGCGGCGTAGGCCTTGACGTTGAGCGGCAGGCCGTCCACGTATCTACCGGAGCCGTAGGAGTCGTCCGTCAGCATGCCGCGGACGAATTTCCAGGCGGAATCCATGTCCTTGCAGGTGGAGCTGATGCTCAGCGGGTCACCGGAGAAGGTGGCGATGTTGCCTATGCCATCGGCGGTGGGATAACCCTTGAAGGTGACCAGGCCCTTGGTGATGGCGGTGCAGGTCTGGTAGTCGGTGAAGTCGCGTATCTCCATCGGCATCAGCAGCTGGCGGCCGTCCGCGAGCATCTGATAGGGGCTGGTGCCGAGCTCGTCATAGGTGAACTCCTCCGGGAAGAGGCGGCTGAAGTTCAGCACGTCGATGAAGTCCTGGCTGTTGAAGCTGCACTTGCCGCTCTGCCAGTCCACATAGCGGTCGAGGCCGCCCTTGAGCATGTCGCTGAGCACGGAGGTGCGGGTCACGCCCTGGCCGAGGATGTACTTGGCCTCAGGGTGCGCCTTGATGACGTCCTGCATCTGGGCCAGCGTCCAGCCCATGTCCTTGCCGACCACGTCGCTCTTGCCGACCAGGGTGACGATGCCGAAGCCGGGGGCGATGGAATAGAGCTTGCCGTCCGTCTCCAGGGCCTTGAGCACCGGAGTCATGAAGCTCTCGCGCTTGAGCTCGCCGTCGGCGTCTATGAGCTCGTAGATGTCCTTGAGCAGGCCCTTGGCCGCGTACTGGCCCATGGGCAGGTCGGTGGTGACGAAGAGGTCGGGCACATTGCCGCTGATTATCTCGGTGTTGAGCTTGGTCACGCCCGCGGTGAAGTCCTTGTCGTTGTTGTACTGCGAGTAGTCGGTGACCTCGATGCGTGCGGTGGTGCTGGAGCTGTTGAAGTTGAGCACGGCCTTGCTCAGATTCGGGCTCAGCCAGTTGCAGGCGAGACGGAGGGTGACTATCTTGGCCGCCTCGGACGGGTCGAGCTCGGTGAGGCACATGAGCTCGGTCTTGTCGGTGTCGTAGTTGTTGACGAGGCAGTAGAGACCGCCGTTATCGCTGAAGAATATGCCGGCAAGCTGGCTCTCGTCGATGCCGCAGTCGAGCATTCCAGCAAGGCGGGTGGTCTGGCCGTTGGCGGTGTCGACGCCGTAGATGTAGAGGTTATCGGCAAAGCCCGCGCCGTACTTGCCCACGCCGGCGAAGATGCGGCTGGTGCTGCCGGGGAGGCTTATGTCGGTGCCGAAGCCCTTGGACTTGAAGTCCACGGGCCGGAGCGCGTAACCGTCGTCGCCGCGCCCGCCTATGGCCGCGCGCCCGTCGGAGAGACGGACCACGCTGTCCCACCAGCCGGTCAGGGGAAGCGCGCCGAGGAACTCGCCTTCAGGGGAGAACAGCGCCGCCGCGCTCAGGTTGTAGATGACGCAGACGTTGCCCTCGTCATCCGCATTCATGGCGGACATGAACACCGAGTCGCCCATGTCCTGGGAGAGCTTCTTGACCTCCTCCATGGCCTTGTCCAGCTCGACGCTGCGCTTTTCCTCGCCGGTGGAGGCGTCCACCAGGCGGAGGCTGGTGAGGTTGACCTCCTGGGCGTACTCATACTTGCCGTCCTCGCCGCCGGAGTAGTTCTCAGGCAGGTCGTACTTCGTACCGCTGACGGTCTCGTAGAGCCAGAGGCCCTCAGAGGAGGGCGCTATCGCGCCGATCTGCACGCGCGCGCCCTCTAGTCCCTCCGGAATGGCCATCGCCTTATAACCGGAGAGCTTCTCCGCCGTGCCCCCCTCCAGCGGCACGGACCAGAGCTGGACGGAGTCTGTGTTCTCCCCCTCTGCATCATAGCCGGGGGCTGTGGAGAAATACAGCTTGTCCCCTGCGGCGGCCTTGGCGTCCATGTTTCCCTCCAAGCCGTCTATCTTGCGCTTCTCAGCGCGCCAGACGCTGCCTGAACCCTCCGCGGCCGTTCCGGGCGTCGCCCCCGGCTTTCCCGGCGTTTTTGCCGCACCGCAGCCTGCGAGCAGACCGAGCGCGAGCGCCGCCGTTATGATAAGCGCTGCTGCGCGTTTTCTGTGTTTCATCTCTGGATCCTCCGTATTGTTATTTGGGGTATCTGTACTACGTGTAGTAGCACAGTTAGGTTACCATCCCGCAGGCAATACGTCAAGGAGGCGTCTGTGAACTTTCCATTAATTTTGGGGAGGGCTAAAAAAAGATATGCCGCAAAACCTTGGCTTTGCGGCATATCCGATTCGTACATTATTGCCATTCGTGGCTGAGGATCCGCATCATGACAAAGTCGCTGTACTCATTGTTGTAGTAATACGCCTCTTCCAGGATGCCTTCCTGCTTGAAGCCGATCTTCCGGTAAAACTCCAGCGCGGGTGTATTCAGGCCAACCACACCGATGGAGACGCGGTGCATCTCATACTCCTTGAAGGCCATATCGAGCATTATGCGGATTGCTTCCGTCCCGTATCCCTTGTGCTGCATCTCCGGGTCGGGAATGATGAGCGTGAGGTCGGTCTGGTGCCAGGCGGGGAACATGCGCAGCAGGCCGGTCTCGCCTATGATGCTGCCGTCGAGATCCGTGATCGTGAACCACACCGAGTCGGCCGACCTGTGGTTGACGCTGATAATGGTTTTGACCTCTTCCTCATCGGTGGGCTTCTCGAAGCCGCATTGGAACATTACCTGCGGCTGATTGAACCAATAGGCATAAAACGGCGCGTCTTCTTCCCTCTGCTCGCGTAAAATGATCCTTTTGCCTCTGATCTCTTTACTCATTCCGTTTCACTGACCATTCTTTTACCCCCCGGCAGAGCTCGCTCCGCCGGTCTGCTTATCTCTGCTCGTTCACGTAGATGGACACGCGGTCCTGGATGAGGCTGGCGGCCTGCTCGGCGGTCTTGGTGCCCGCGAAGAAGTCGGCGCACTCCTCGGTGACGAGGTTCATGATGTTCTGGTCGTAGGAGTAGGTGCGGTCGACGGAGGCGATGAGCGCGTCGAGCTGGGCGGCCTGCTCCTCGGTCATGGCGTAGATGTCGATGTAGAAGTCGTCCCATCCCCAGCCGCCGGTGGAGACCTCCACCTGCTCGCCGGTCTCGGGGTCGGTCTCATACTGCTTCTCCATGGCCTTGGCCTTGAGCTTTTCAAAGGAGGCCTTGTTGAGCGGATAACCGTTCACGTAGTAGTAGCGGTCCTCCGGGTAGGTCTCCTCGAGCAGCGCGGTGCGCACAAAGCTCCAGGCGGCCTCCGGGTCGCTGCACGTGGCGCTGATGCTCAGGCGGCTGCCCGTGGGGACGGCGACGTTGCCGATGCCCTCGCTGGTCGGGAAGCCCTTGAAGGCCAGATGGCCGCCGAACATGGCCTCGTACATCTGGAATTGCTCGAAGTCGCTGGCGGAGTAGCTGGCGAGCAGCTGCCTTCCGCTGGAGATGAGGGCCGGGGTGCTCTCGTGGTTGCCGCTGTTGTAGTCATAGCTCTCGGGGAACATGTTGCAGAAGTTCAGCACGTCGATGAAGTCCTGGCTGTTGAAGCTGCACTCGCCCGTGGCCCAGTCGACGTACTCGCCGAGGTTGAGCGCGAGCATGGTCTGGAGCATGGCGGCCTTGGTGGTGTAGGGGTCGAGCAGGTACTGCGCCTCCGGGTGGGCCTTGGAGACGTCCATCAGCTCCTGGAGCGTCCAGCCCATCTCCTCGCCCACGACGTCGGCGTTGCCGACGAGGCTCACGATGCCGAAGGTGGGCGCGATGGAGTAGAGCTTGCCGTCGGACTCCATGGCGGTGAGGATGTTTTCAAAGAAGTCGTCGCGGGAGAGCTCCTCGTCCGAGTCGATGAACTCGTAGAGGTCGCAGAGCAGGCCCTTGGCGCCGTACTGCTCGATGGGCAGCTCGTCGGCGACGAAGAGGTCGGGCACGTTGCCGCTGATTATCTCGGTGTTGAGCTTGGTCACGCCGGCGGAGTAGTCGTCCTCGGTGGCGTACTGGGAGTAGTCGACGACCTCGATGCGCACGCCGCTGTTGGAGCGGTTGAAGTCAAGAACGCGGCGGCGCAGGTCCTGGCTGAGGTAGTTGCAGGCGAGGCGCAGAGTCTTGGTCTGGGGCACCTCGGAGGCGTCCTTCTGCACTATGCGGGCTATCTCGGCGCTGTTGTCGTCATAGCTGAAGAGCAGGCAGAGGATACCGCCGTCGTCGGTGAGGGCGAGGGCGTTGATGTTCTCCTCGTTCACGTCGCAGTTGATGAGGGAGGCGAGCTGCACGGCCTCGCCGGTCTCGGCCTTGAAGCCGTAGACATAGGAGCTGTCTATGTAGCTGACGGTGTACTCACCGCCGCCGGGGTAGATGTTATACGCGCCGTTGGGGAGCTCCACGTCGTCCCCGAAGCCCTTGGCGGAGAAGTCCAGCGGGCGGAGCACATAGCCGGCATTGCCGCTGCCGCTCATCGCCAGGCTGCCGTCCGGGAGGGTCACGAAGCGGTCCCACCAGCCCTCCTGATAGCCGGAGTAGAGCACCTCTCCGGTGCCCGAGAGCATGACGACGATGCTCTGGTTGTAGAGCAGGCCGATGTTGCCCTCGGCGTCGGAGCCGAAGCTGTTCAGGTATATGGACCCTCCGTACATGTCGGAAGACGCGTCGGAATTGGCCTCGGCGGCCTCCTGGGCGGCGGTGAGGTCGATGGAGCTAAGCTCGGCGCCCGTGGCGTCCAGATGGCGCAGCGTGGAGGTGGTGAAGCTCTCTGCGTACTGATATCTGTCGTCGGTCTCCTCGTTGAAGCCCTCGGGCAGGTTGAACACCGTGGCGTTGATGCTCTCGCTCACCATGATGCCGCCGTCGGGGGCGGCGGAGATGTTGTTTATGCTGACATAGGCGTCGTCATAGCCCTCGGGCGCCGCGACCGGGGTATAGCCCTCGAGCTTGGCAGCCTCGCCGGTGGTGAGGTCGATGGCGTAGATGCTGGGCGTCCAGGTGCCTGTGGCCTCGTCATAGCCGCTCATGGACACGTATATCTTGTCGCCGGAGATCGCGGGGCTGCTTATGTAGTCGTTTATGCCGCTGACCTTTGTGAACTCGGACACCCAGACGAGGCCCGAGGCGTCGCCGCCCGGCTCGTCGGTGGTCTGGTCACCTTCAGGGCCGCCTCCGCAGCCCGCCAGGAGCGTCAACATAAGCGCCGCCGCCATGAGCAGCGCCGCAAATCTGGTGCGTTTCTTCATTTTCTGTCCTCCGTTAGCCGTATTAATCGTTATAACACAGGGTATTTTAGCTCACTTTGCAGCAGCTGTCAATGTAAGACGCATTATAATTCAATTAAGTTTCGTTTAAGGTGCAAAAAATTCCCCGGCATCCGACGGATACCGGGGGAATATTCAATATTTCAGCCGTTTACGAGGTGTTCGCCTATCTTGTAGACGTCGCCCGCGCCGACGGTCAGGATGATGTCGCCGGGGCGCGCGGTCTCTCGCAGGGCCTCCTCTATCTGCCCGAAATCCGGGAAGAAGCGGCAGCCGGGGATGTGCTGCGCGAGGTCGGCCGACGAGATGCCGAGGGTGTTGTGCTCGCGCGCGGCGTAGATCTCCGCGAGGAAGGTGATGTCCGGGCGGGCGAGCTGCACGATGAAGTCGTCAAAGAGCGCCGCGGTGCGCGTGTAGGTGTGCGGCTGGAAGACGAGTATCGTCCGCTTGTAGCCCAGCGGCTCCACGGCGTCGAGCAGGGCCTTGAGCTCGCCGGGGTGGTGGGCGTAGTCGTCGTAGACGTCCGCGCCGTTGAACTTGCCCTTGAACTCGAACCTGCGGCCCGCGCCGTTGAAGCCCGCGAGGCCGTATTTCACCGCGTTGGGCCGCACGCCGAGGCAGATGCAGGCCGCCGTTGCGGCCAGGGCGTTCTTGACGTTGTGTATGCCGGGGATGTGCAGCGTCACGCTGGTGAAGAGCTTGCCGTGGCAGTAGATGTCGAACTCGCTGTTGGCGCCGACGCGGTGGATGTTGCGCGCGTAGACGTCGGCCTTGTCGGTGAGGCCGAAGGTAAAGAGCTCGCGGCCCAGGGGCGCGAGGGCGTCCATGGTGTTGCGGTCGTCGATGTTGGCGACGATCTTGCCGCGCTCCGGCACCTTGGCGGCGAATTCGCGGAAGGAGCGCTTCACGTCCTCCAGGTCTGAGAAGTAGTCGAGGTGGTCGGCCTCAATGTCGAGGATGACGGCTATCGTCGGGCAGAAGTAGAGGAACGAGTCGTGATACTCGCAGCTCTCGAGGATGATGGTGTCCCCGCCGCCGACACGGTGTCCGGCGTGCAGCAGGGGCAGCGTGCCGCCTATCATGACGGTCGGGTCCCTCTCCGCGGCCATGAGGATGTGGGTGCACATGCTGGTGGTCGTGGTCTTGCCGTGGGTGCCCGCGATGCACAGGGCGTTGTCGTAGTCCTTCATTATGGCGCCCCAGGCCTGCGCGCGCTCGAATACCGGCACGCCGCGGGCGCGGGCCTCGACTATCTCGGGGTTGTCGTCATGCACCGCGGCGGTGCGGACGACGAACTGGATGTCGGGCGCGACGTTCATGGCCGAGTGGCCTATCTTGATGTCTATGCCCAGGCTGCGCAGATAGCGGGTCTTGTCGCTCTCGGCCATGTCGGAACCGTCGATGACCAGACCCATGCCGGCCAGCACCTCCGCCAGCGGCGCCATTGAGACCCCGCCCGCGCCTATGAGCTGGCCGCGCTTCCCGGGTTTTAAGAATTGTTCAAAGTCTGCCATATATGCTCCAAACCTTTTGAAAATTTGTTCTCAGCATTTCCAAGAGATTATAATACATTATGCTTAACAATACAAGGATTAAAACAAAAGCAGTCAGAGGGACCGCAGAAATAACGCGGTCCCTCCTTTTTCGTGCGCATATTCACTTATCCGGGTCCACCAGCGTGATCTCAACGCCCGCGCGGCGGATGTTTTCAAGCTCCTCGGGGTCGCTGCCCGTGTCGGTGACCAGGCGGCTGACGTCGGAGAGGCTGCCGAAGAGGAAGTTGTGCCGTATGCCAACCTTGCGGTGGTCGGCCGCGATTATGACCGGGCCGTTGCAGTGCTGGATCATCGCCCTGTTCACCGCCGGGTCCTGCACGGCCATGGAAGTGAGCCCGCCCTCGGCGCTGATGCCGCTCACGCCCAGGATGCACTTGGTCGTGGAGATGCGGCTTATCATCTCAACGGCCAGCGCGCCGGTCATGGACATCTTCATGTTCCCCGCCATGGCGTTGCCGATGACCTCGCCGCCGATGATTATGAGGTCGGTACCGTAGTTCCTGTCCGCGAACAGGCTGCGGCCGTTGTTGGTGATGATCGTGACCGACTTGCCTTTTATATGCGGAATGATGCGAAAAGCCGTGGAGCTGCCGTTTATAAATATTGTGTCGCCGTCCTCGATGAACTCTGCCGTCTTGCGCGCGATGGCTTCCTTCTCCTGGGTATGGGAAGAAAAGTAACGCTCGTTATCAAACTTTGGCAGGGCGTTGCCCGTATCGGCTATGCATATGCCGCCCTTGCAGCGTATGTCCTCGCCGCTCTCCTCAAGCGTGCTTATGTCGCGCCTGATTGTAGCGGTGGACACCCCGAACGCCTTTGCAAGCTCGGATATCTTTATGTAGTTGTTGCGCTGGATATAGCTGAGTATCTCGTCCTGCCGCGAGAGTATGACACTTTTGCTGGTTTTCATATACGCTGTCCCTCCAAATCAGCATACGCGCGCGATTACATATATTAGGCTGGCCCTCCGGTTTCGCTGTCAGTTCTTTCTATCGTACAGTATACAACCCCCTTTTCAATAAGTCAACATATAGCCTAGATATATGAAACTTAATTTGCAATAAAATGAGTGTTATATGATTCGATTCGTCAATAACGACAAACGGAGAACACAAAGTATGTAATTATTGTCACTTTAATTTTATAAAAAGTCGTTGTAAGATACTAATTAGTTTGATAAATGAAATGAACCGAGCAAAAATATGAAAAGAAAGGACTAAAAAGATGAAGAAGACAGTCAAATTCCTTGCTCTGTGTCTGGCTCTGGTCATGGTGTTCAGCCTCGCGGCCTGCGGAAGCGAGAGCAGCACCGAGACCACCGCCCCCGATGCGTCCACCGCGCCCGACGCCTCCGGCGCCCCTGTCGCTTCCGACAGCAAGTACGGCGGCACGATAACCATCAGGCGCTCCGGCACCACCGTTATCAACCCCATGCAGACCAGCGCCGTCCAGATAGACAAGAACGTCTACGGCCTGTTCTTTGAGAGCCTGCTCGTGACCGACGAGGAAGCCAACGTGCTCCCCAACCTCGCCACCGGCTACACCGTCTCCGACGACGGCCTTACCATCACGATGGAGCTTGTGGACAACGCTGTGTTCTTCAACGGCGAGCCCGTTAACGCCGAGGCGGTCGTCGAGACCTTCAACCTCTACATGGACCCCGAGTATCAGCACATCCTCATCGACTACATCTCCGGCCTTGAGAGCGTTGAGGCTGTCGGCGAGTACACCGTCCAGTTCAACTTCTCCACCCCGAACTCCGACTTCCCCGCCGCCATGACCACCCCCATCGGCTACATCATGGCCCCCAGCGCCATTGAGACCTACAAGTCCACCGGCGACAACGAGGTCTTTGCCCGCGAGGGCGGCTGCGGCCCCTTCAAGATGACCGAGTTCATCGACGGCGAGAGCATCAAGACCGTCAGGAACGAGAACTACTTCAAGACCGACGACGAGGGCAACCAGCTCCCCTACCTCGACGGCGTCACCGTCCAGATAGTCAGCGATGAGAGCGTCATGACCCAGAACATGCTCTCCGGCGACATCAACTCCCTCGACTACTTCTCCGGCATCACCACCCTCGCCCAGCTGCAGAACGCCTCCAACGTCACCGTAAAGTCCCTCACCTGCGGCTACCAGTACTTCCTTTACATGAACATGTCCAAGGCCCCCTTCGACAACGAGCTCGTGCGCGAGGCCATGTGCTACGCCGTGAACTTCGACGAGTTCAACGCCACCTTCTGCTCCAACCAGGGCCTGCAGTCCCCCACCAACATCATGAGCTTCCAGTCCTACTACAAGGACCTCGAGAACTACACCTACAATCCCGAGAAGGCCAAGGAGCTGCTCGCCGAGGCCGGTTACCCCGACGGCGTTGAGGTCGAGCTCTACTACGGCACCTACGGCGTGATGCAGCAGGTCTGCGAGATGGTGCAGGCCCAGGCCAAGGACGCCGGCTTCGACATCAAGCTGGTCGGCCAGGACGGCGCCGCCATCAAGTCCACCTGGGCCGTCGACAATGACGACGCTCCCGCCGGAATGCGTCTGCAGAACAACGGCACCCCGAAGGTCACCGCCAGCATCTCCATGGACTACATCTTCGGCGACACCGCGCTGCAGAACTGCTCCAAGTGGCACAACAGTGAGTTCCAGGCCCTGCTCGACAGCCTGAGCGGCACCTTCGACACTGAGGAGCAGGCCTCCATCCTCGGCCAGATGCAGGAGCTCATCTACGAGGACACCCCGATCTGTACCCTCTTCTACGCCCCGAACTACACGGCCTACAGCAACAACCTCAACGGTCTCTACTGGGACAGCGACACCGCCTGCTACTATTCCTCCGCTTGGCTCAGCGAGTGAGCGCTTCCCATTGCCTGTAATATGACAACACCAACGGGAGCAAGATACGTCTTGCTCCCGTTCCCAAAAAGAGGAGATTCAACATGGGTTCTTACATCATAAGAAAGATTATCGGCATCATACCCCTGCTGCTGATAGTCAGCATTATAATGTTTCTCTTTATGAACCTGCTTCCGGGTAATGTTGTTGACAGCATACTCAGCGAAGGCGGAACTGTAGAGCAGCAGCAGAAACTGATGGAGAGATACGGTCTAGACCTCCCCATTTACGTCCAGTACTGGACCTGGCTCACCAACTTTGTGCGCGGCGACATGGGCGTATCGCATTTCAGCGGCCAGGAGGTAAGCGAGCGCCTGGCGGAGCGTTTCCCCGTGACGCTGGAGCTTATCCTCATCTCCATAATCATAGCCATCCTGGTCGGCGTCACCGTCGGCCTCATCTGCGCGGTGAAGCGCAACAAACCCACGGATTACGTACTCAGCACCATTTCGATGGTCGGCGTCGCCATGCCGGCGTTCTGGCTCGGCATGCTGCTCATCATGCTGGTGTCGGTGAAGCTGCAGTGGCTGCCGGCCTCCGGCTTTGTGAAGTTCTCGGTCGACCCCATCGAAAACCTCAAGACCATGATACTCCCCTCCATCACCCTGGGCCTCTCCCTGGCCGCTCCCATAGCCAGGCAGACCAGGAGCGCGATGCTCGACGCCCTCTCTCAGGACTACATCATCACGGCGTATTCCAAGGGTCTCAAGAACAAGCTGGTCTTCTGGAAGCACGCTCTCAGGAACGCGCTAATCCCCGTCGTCACCTCCATCACCAACCAGATCAACGGCCTCATCGGCGGCGCCTTCGTCGTCGAGACGGTGTTTCTCATCCCCGGCATGGGCAAGTCGATGGTGGACGCGATAAACCAGCGCGATAACCCGGTGGTCATGGGCCTGTCCATGGCGGTCGTCATCACGGTAGTAATCGTCAACCTTGTTGCCGACATCCTCAACGCCTACATCGACCCCAGGATCACCTTCTCGGAGAAATGAGGATATCAGCACAGATGTTTGGAGGAGTTTCGACGTGAACAGCAGAGAAAAAAAGCCTATGACCGAGCGTCGCAGAAGGATACAGCGGTTCACCAAGAGAAAAACCGCCGTATTCGGCGGAGCGGTGTTCCTTTTCATCGTGTTCCTCGCGATTTTCGGGAATATGATATGCCCCTATGACCATGCCGCCATGGACACGGCCAACGCCCTCTCCGGCCCCACCGCGGCCCACTGGTTCGGCACCGACATCTTCGGCCGCGACGTGCTCAGCCGCGTGCTCTACGGCGCGCGCATCTCCATCGCCGTCAGCGTGCTTTCGGTGCTCGTTGCGGCGGTCGTCGGCACCATAATCGGCGTCGTCGCCGGCTACACAGGCAAGGCGGTCGACCGTGTGCTCTCCATGATAATCGACGCGATGTGCGCCTTCCCCACCATCCTGCTCGGCCTTGTCTTCGGCGCGATCATGGAAGGCGGCAGCATCATAAACGTGGTCCTGGCCATCGGCCTGGCGAGCACGCCGGCCTTCGCCAGGCTCACCCGAAGCATGACACTTACGCTCAGAAGGCGTGAATATATAGACAGCGCGATCTGCGCCGGACTCAGCAAGTTCAAGATAATGGTCAAGCACATCATGCCCAACCTCATGTCCGTGCTCATCGTGCAGATAACCCTGTCGGCCGCGGCGGCCATCATCACCGAGGCGTCGCTCAGCTACATGGGCCTCGGCGTCGAGGCGCCGAACGCGAGCTGGGGCTCCCTGCTCCGCGAGGGCTACGACTACATCTCCATGGCGCCGTGGCTGAGCATCTTCCCCGGCATAGCCATCGTGCTGACGGTCCTCGCGCTCAACTACTTCGGCGACGGCCTGCGCGACGCGCTGGACGTCAAGATCAGAGCGGACTGAGAAACAGGAGGCGGCAATGGACGACACTTTGATTCAGGTCAAGAACCTGCAGATTTCTTTCAAATACGACGGCGTGATGACCCCCGTTATACGAGGCGTGTCGTTTGACATCAAGCGCGGCGAGACGCTCGGCATGGTCGGCGAGTCCGGCTCCGGCAAGAGCGTGACCTCGCGCGAGATAATGAGGCTCATCGCCACGCCTCCCGCCCGCATCGACAGCGGGGAGATCCTCTTCGAGGGCCGCGACATCCTCAAGATGAGCGACGACGAACTGCGCAGCATACGCGGCAACCGGATATCCATGATATTTCAGGAGCCGATGACCTCCCTCAACCCCGTCTACACCTGCGGCGATCAGATCATGGAGGTCATCCGCCTGCACAAGGGCGTCAGCAAGAAGGAGGCCCGGCAGATGGCCATCGAGATGCTCCGCGAAGTGGGCGTGCAGTCACCTGAGACCAGGGTGGACTGCTATCCGCACGAGCTCTCCGGCGGCATGCGGCAGCGCGTCATGATAGCCATGGCCCTGTCCTGCTCCCCCACCCTGCTCATCTCCGACGAGCCCACCACCGCGCTCGACCCGACGATACAGGCGCAGATACTCCAGCTCATCAAGGACATGAAGAAGAAGCTGAACATGTCCGTGCTCTTCATCACCCACGACCTCGGCGTCGTGGCGCAGAACTGCGACAGGGTGGTCGTCATGTACGCCGGCAAGATCGTGGAGGTCGCGGAGGTCTGCGAGCTCTTCGACCACCCGGCACACCCCTACACCCAAGGGCTCATAATGTCCATCCCCAAGATGAGCAGCGACGTTGAGGAGCTCTACTCCATAGACGGCTCCATCCCCAGCTTCGGCTCCCTGCCCGGCGGATGCACCTTCGGGCCGCGTTGCCCCTACTTCACCGAGGAGTGCACCAAGTCGGAGCCCGTGCTGAAGGACATCGGGGGCGGCCATCTCTGTGCCTGCCACAGGCGCAGCAGCGGCACTCTTTGAGAGGAGGCGGCATCATGTCTGAAGCGGTACTCGAAATCAAAAACCTTACAAAACACTTTCCCGTGAAGAAGGGCCTGTTCAGGCGGACCGTCGGCTACGTAAAGGCCGTAGACGGCGTGACCTTCACCATAAACAAGGGCGAGACGCTCGGCCTCATAGGCGAGTCCGGCTGCGGCAAGACCACGGTGGGCAAGCTCATCATGCAGCTCATCAAGCCCGACTCCGGCGAGATAGTGATAGACGGCAAGCACGTCGGCTCCCTCAGCCGAAAGGAGCTGCACGAGGCGCGCCAGGGCTTTCAGATGGTGTTCCAGGACCCCTACGGCTCCCTGGACCCCACCAAGAGCATACTCTCCGTGCTCGCCGAGCCCATAAAGGAATACAACCTGCTGCCCAAGGAGAAGATCTACGACCGCGCCTGCGAGCTCATCAAGCAGGTCGGCCTGAATGAATACGACCTGCAGAAGTATCCGCACGAGTTCTCCGGCGGCCAGAGGCAGAGGATAGTCGTCGCCAGGGCGCTGGCCATGCAGCCCAAGATCATCGTCTGCGACGAGCCGGTCTCGGCGCTGGACGTCTCCGTGCAGGCGCAGATACTCAACCTGCTCAAGCGGCTGCAGCATGAGCTCGGGGTGTCCTTCCTGTTCATCGCCCACGGCATGGCGGTGGTCAAGCACATCTCCGACCGGGCCGCGGTCATGTACCTCGGCAAGATCGTGGAGATCGCCGACTCCAAGGAGCTCTTTGAGAACTGCCGCCACCCCTACACGCAGGCGCTCATATCCTCCGTGCCCGACGCGAACCCCCATTTCCAGCGCGAGCGCATTATCCTCGAGGGCGAGGTGCCCAACCCCATCGACCCGCCCTCCGGCTGCCGGTTCCACACCAGATGCAGCCGCTGCATGGAGCGCTGCAAGCACGAGGAGCCCGAACTCAGGGACATAGGCAACGGCCATCAGGTCGCCTGTTTCCTGGAGCAATAACGCATTTTATGCCACTTTTAATGATATTGGAGGCTAATTATGGGAAGAAGCGAAGACCTGATGCCCACTATCGACCGGGTGAGCATATTCGACAGAAACGCCGAGTTTGAAGGCATGGATTTCGCGACGCGCGCGATAGAGGTCGGCAACTACACCGACCGCTCCGCTGTGCCGATATATGCCTCGGTCACCTCGGGCACCACCTATCAGCGCCACGGCGACCCCTCTCGCGACGCGCTCTGCAGCAACATCGCGTCCCTGGAAAACGCCAAGTACACGCTCGTCACCGCGAGCGGCGTGGCATCCGTCACCCTGCCCATGCTGGCTCTGCTCAAGCACGGCGACAGGATAATCTGCCACAAGGACCTCTACATCTGGTCCTACTTCTTCGTCCGCGAGGACCTGCCCCGGCTGCTTGACGCCGAGGTCGTCATGGTGGACATGACCGACACCGACGCGCTGGAGGCCGAGCTCAAAAAGGGCGGCACCTCCCTCGTCGTGACGGAGACGGTTACGAACCCCATGCTGGACGTCATCGACCTCAAAAAGTGCTGCGAGCTCGCGCACAAGTACGGCGCCAAGATCATGGTGGACAACACCTTTGCCTCGCCCTATCTCTGCCGGCCCATCGACTACGGCTGCGACATAGTCTCCGAGAGCGCCACGAAGTACATCAACGGCCACGGCGACACGCTCGGCGGCGCGATAAGCACCAACGACCACGAGATATATTACCAGCTCCAGCGCATGATGGGTGTGCTCGGTCCCTGCCTGAGCCCGTTCAGCAGTTTCCTCATCTCCCGCGGGCTCCAGACCCTGCCCATCAGGATGGAGAAGCACTGCGACAACGCCGAGCGCCTGGTGGAGTATCTCGACACCAAGCCCTTTGTCAAGCAGCTCATCTACCCCGGCCTCGAGCGGCACCCCGGCCATGAGCTCGCCGGCAGGCAGCTCAAGCGCTACGGCGGCATGCTCTGCTTCCTGCTCGACACCGACCACGACACGCTCTTCAACGAGTTCCTCCCCGAGCTCAAGCTCTTCAAGCACTGGGTCAGCCTCGGCGAGGCGCACTCGCTCATCAGCCCCAAGGCCGAGGACAAGGAGAAGGGCATCCCCGCCGACCTCATCCGCGTCTCCGCGGGCCTCGAGTGCGCGGACGACCTGATAGCCGACCTCGAGCGCGGCTTCAAGAAGATCTTCGGCTGAGCCGGACACACAAAAAACAATTCTTCAAAAAACGCGCCCGAACACCGGCGCTGAAAGGAAAACTGTTATGAGCAAGATCAGCGATATGACGAGAGAATCCTGGATAATGAGCACCTTCCCCGAGTGGGGCACCTGGCTCAACGAGGACATTGAGCGCGAAGAGGTCAAGCCCGGCACCGTGGCCATGTGGTGGCTCGGCTGCACCGGCATCTGGATGAAGACCCCCGGCGGCGCCAACATCTCCATCGACCTCTGGTGCGGCAACGGCAAGCGCACCCACGGCGACGACAAGATGAAGGTCGGCCATCAGATGGCCAACATGTGCGGCGCCCGCAGGATGCAGCCCAACCTGCGTGCCATCCCCTTTGTCTTCGACCCCTTCGGCTTCAAGCAGGTGGACGCCGTCCTCGCCACGCACTATCACCAGGACCACATGAGCGCCGAGTGGGCGGCCCATGTCATCAACAGCGGCATGACCACCGTCGACGAGAACGGCAAGGAGATCCCCGTCCCCTTCATCGGGCCCAAGAAGTCCGTGGAGACCTGGATAAAGTGGGGCGTCCCCGCCGAGCGCTGCATCACCGTAAAGCCCGGCGACGTGCTCCGCGTCAAGGACATCGAGATAGTCTGCCTCGACTCCTTTGACCGCACCTGCCTCGTCACCACCGACTCCACCGGCCCCGACCGCGAGGAGCTGACCGGCATCTGCCCGACCGACATGGACGAGAAGGCCGTCAACTACCTCCTCAAGACCCCCGGCGGCAACATCTACCACTCCGGCGACAGCCACTACTCCATATACTTCGCCAAGCACGGCAAGGACCACAAGATAGACGTGGCCTTCGGCTCCTACGGCGATAACCCCGTCGGCATGGCAGACAAGATGACCTCCTGCGACATCCTGCGCATGGCTGAGGCCCTCCGCTGCGAGGTCGTCATCCCCATCCACTACGACGTCTGGACCAACTTCATGGCCGACACCGCCGAGATCAAGGTGCTCTGGGACATGAAGAAGGACCGCCTCGGCTATACCTTCCACCCCTTCTTCTGGGAAGTCGGCGGCAAGTACGTCTACCCCACCGACAAGGACAAGATGGCCTATCATCACCGCCGCGGCTTCGAGGACTGCTTCGAGGCGCCGCAGAACATCCCCTTCCGCTCCATGCTGTAAGGCCGCCGGAGGTACTGTGTCATGGATATCGAGAAGAAGGTCATCTCCAACCTGACGCTCTGCTACTGCGTGGCTCCGCTCAGGTACAAGGACAAGCCCCACTTCCTGGTCGCCTCTGAAAAGGAATATTCCTGCCTGCTCTTCGACGAGCACGGCAACGAGGTGGACGAGATCTGGAAGGGCCCCGGCGGCACCATGTCCGCCGTGCAGGTCCCCGGTACGGACGGCGCTTTCCTCGCCACGCACCGCTTCTACTCCCCCAACAACTCCAAGGAGGCCAGCATAGTCCTCTGCCGCCCCGCCGACGGCGGCTGGAAGGTCACCACCGTTGCGGACCTGCCCTATGTCCACCGCTTCGACATACTCCAGCGCGGCGGCGTGACCTACCTCATCGCCTGCTGCATCAAGAGCAACTACGAGTACAAGGACGACTGGCGCTTCCCCGGCATGACCTATGCCTGCGAGCTGCCCGACGACCTGCTCTCCAAGCCCGAGGACTACCGCCTCCCGCTCGTGCTGCTCAAGGACAACATGCTCAAGAACCACGGCTACTCCCGGGATATCCACAACGGCGTGCAGACCGGCATAGTCACCTGCGACACCGGAGTGTTCCGCTTCACTCCCCCCGCCGAGCGCGGCGGCGAGTGGACCATCGAGACGCTCATCACCGACGCCGCGAGCGACGCCGTCATGGTAGACTTCGACGGCGACGGCGAGAAGGAGCTGCTCACGCTCAGTCCCTTCCACGGCGACACGCTTAGGATATACAAGAAGTCCGGCAGCGGCTACGCCCCCGTCTTCGAGTACGCCAAGAAGATAGAGTTCGCCCACGCGATATGCGGCTGCACCATCTGCGGCCGGAACATGGCCATAATAGGCTACCGCAAGGGCGAGCGCGAGCTCCTGGCCGTGTATCACCTCAACGGCGAGTACGTCGTCGAGGTCCTGGACCGCGACGTCGGCCCCGCCAACGTGCTGCACAGCGTGGTGGACGGCAAGGACATCCTGCTCTCCGCCAACAGGGAGATAAACGAGATAGCCTACTACACGGTAAACAGCCTTTAATCTTTGGAGAGGAATGTTTAGAGATGGCAAAATATGATTTCATGAGCTTCGGCGAGCCCAACATCCGCATGTCCCCGCCGGAGCATGACCGCCTGGGTCAGGGCGACGAGCTCAAGCTCGGCATAGCGGCGGCGGAGCTCAACTGCTGCGTCAACATCTCCAACCTCAGCGTGGAGAAGCTGCTGCCCACGATGAAAACGGCATACGTCACCAAGCTGGTGGACAACTGGACGGGCCGGTACATCGTCACCCGCGCCCAGATGTACGGCGTGGACATGTCCAACGTCGTGGTCGAGCCCTATGACAAGATCGGCCGCACCCGCAACGGGCTCGCGTTCATCGAGGTCGGCATCGGTCCCAGGCCCAGCTATCAGCTCTACGACCGCGGCCACACCGCGCTCAGCAAGATCCAGCCCGGCGACATCGACTGGGAGAAGATACTCGACACGCGCTGGTTCCACACCACCGGCATCGTCACCGCCCTCGGCGAGCACACCGCCACCGAGGTGCTCGCAGCCCTCAAGGCCGCAAAGAAGAACGGCGCCGTCACGAGCTACGACCTCAACTACCGCAGCACGCTCTGGACCAAGGAGGCCGCCCGCGCCGCCGCCGAGTCGCTGATGCCCTACATTGACGTCATCCTCGGCAACGAGGAGGACTTCGACACCATGCTCGGCATCAAGGCCGACAACACCGACGAGAACTTCTCCTCCATCGACCCGATGAACTACAAGAAGGTGGCCGAGAAGGTCATGGCGAAGTACCCCCACATCAAGGTCGTCGGCACCTCCCTGCGCGAGGTCAAGACCGCGCTGCTGAACAACTGGCAGGGCTGCATGATGACCCGCGACGGCTTCTTCGTCTCCAGGAAGTACGAGAACATCGAGATAAACGACCGCGTCGGCGGCGGCGACAGCTTTGCCTCGGCGCTCATATACAGCATGCTCCAGGGCTATGACGGCCAGCGCACCATCGACTTCGCCACGGCCTTCTCCGCGCTCTGCCACACCATCCGCAACGACTGGAACCTCGTCTCCAGGCAGGAGGCCGAGTCCCTCGCGGCGGGAGGCAGTGCCCGCGTCAAGCGCTGAGCGCCATCCGGAGGCGAGAGACTCTATGTTTGGAGACCACCTTTCGGGCATATACGAAAAGGCCTTCGACCCGGCCATCTCCTGGGAGGAGCGGCTGCTCCGCGCCCGGGAGCTGGGTTTTGACTACGTCGAGATAAGCATAGACGAAAAGGACGAGAGGATTGCGCGGCTCTACGACTCCGGAGCCGCCCTATCCGAGCTCAGGGCCGCCTGCGCGAACACGGGCATGCAGATAAAGTCCATGTGCCTGAGCGCGCACCGGCGCTTCCCCTTCGGCAGCGCGGACGCGGCGGTCAGGGCCCGGGCGCGGGACATCATGGACCGGGCCATTGACTTCTCCTGCGAGCTCGGCATCCGCGTCATCCAGCTCGCCGGCTACGACGTGTACTACGAGCCCTCCACGCCGGAGTCGGTGCGGGCCTTCCGCGATGGTATGCTCTGGGCCGCGGGCCGGGCCGAGCGCAGCCAGGTCATGCTGGCGATGGAGATAATGGACACGCCGTTTATGAACTCCATCACCAAGCACATGGGCTACGAGGCCATGATCCGCTCGCCCTGGTACAAGGTCTACCCCGACCTCGGCAACCTCAGCGCCTGGGGCGAGAACGACCCCGCGCAGGAGCTCGCCCGCGGCATGGGCAGCATCGTGGCGGTCCACCTCAAGGACACGATTGCCGTCACGGACAGCTGCGAGGGGAAGTTCAAATGCGTGCCCTTCGGCAGCGGCTGCGTCGATTTCACGGCGCGCTTCGCCGAGCTCGAGCGGCTGGGCTACAAGGGCCCGTACATGATAGAGATGTGGTACGCCGACGGCACCAGCGACACGGCGGAGATCGCCTCCGCCGCAAAGTGGCTCCAGGAGCGCTATGCCGAGGCGGAAAAACTGGTTGGAGGGTCGTCCAATGCTTGAAAAGCTGAAAGAGGCCGTGTGCGAGGCCAATCTGAAACTGGTCGAATACGGTCTGGTCATAATGACTTGGGGAAATGTGTCCGCCATCTCGGAGGACGGCAGATTCGTGGTCATAAAGCCGAGCGGAGTTGACTATTCGGTCATGGAGCCCGGCATGATGACGGTCGTCGATATGGACGGCAGCATAGTGGAGGGAGAACTGAGGCCGTCCTCCGATCTGCCCACGCATCTGGAGCTTTACCGCAGCTTTGCGGGCGTCCGGAGCGTGGTTCACACCCATTCCCTGTGGGCCACTTCCCTGGCTCAGGCGGAGCTCGACCTGCCCTGCTACGGCACCACCCACGCCGACACCTTCCATGGCAGCGTCCCCTGCACGCGGGCGCTCACCCAGCAGGAGATCGACGGCGAGTACGAGCTCAACACCGGCAAGGTCATAGTCGAGACCTTCCGCGAGCGCGGCATCGACCCCGAGGCCGTGCCCGGCGTCCTCGTCTGCAAGCACGGGCCCTTCACCTGGGGCGGCAGCACGGTAAAGTCCGTCGAGAACGCGCTGGTGCTGGAGACCACGGCGCACATGGCCTTCGCCACCCGCGGCTTCACCCCCGGCGTGGCCCCGGCCCCCACAGGGCTGCAGGACAGGCATTACTTCAGAAAACACGGCAAAAACGCCTATTACGGCCAGAGCCGTCAGGCGTGAGACAGAGCACCGCCCGTGAGCCATCGCGGGCGGTGTTTTTTTAAAAATGCACTTGTCATTTCAGCCGGTTTATAATAAATTATCCTTATTATCACTTACAGGAGCAAAGATGAAAGCGCCGCCGAAATATGTGCTCAACATCCTAAGCGCCCTCGGCTCGGCCGGTCACGAGGCCGTACTCGCCGGGGGCTGCGTGCGCGACAGCCTGCTTGGCCGCCGCCCCTCGGACTGGGACGCCGCCACCTCCGCCATGCCGGAGGAGGTGCTCGCCCTCTTTCCGCGCTGCGTGCCCACGGGCATAAAGCACGGCACGGTCACCGTCCTCGCCCCCGGCGGCAAGGTCGAGGTCACCACCTTCCGCGCCGAGCGCGCCTACTCCGACCACCGCAGGCCCGACCGCGTCGCCTTCGGCTGCCCGCTGGAAACCGACCTCGCGCGGCGCGACCTCACCGTGAACGCCATGGCCATGGACGCCGCTGGGCATGTCACCGACCCCTTCGGCGGCCGCGCCGACCTCGAGCGCGGGCTGCTCCGCTGCGTTGGCGAGCCGGAGCGCCGCTTCGACGAGGACGCGCTGCGCATGCTGCGCACCATCCGCTTCTCCGCCCAGCTGGGCTTCGAAATAGAGCCGCGCACGATGGAGGCCGTGCGCGAGTTCGCGCCGCTCGCGGCCTCGCTCTCGGCCGAGCGCGTGAGGGACGAGCTCGTCAAGACCCTCCGCAGTCCCAGGCCGGACGTGGTCTGGCAGCTGGTGGACTTCCGGCTGCTGGACGCCTTCCTCAGCTCCGGGGACGCCTCGGCGGAGCGGCCCGCGCTCTCGCCCGCGCCGAAATACGCGCGCCTCGCGCGCTTTTGTCTCGCGCTGGAGCTGGGCGGGTATATTATGTCTACCTCCTCCCTGCTCACCGCGCTCCGCTTCGACAGCGCCGCCGTGCGCACCACAGCCTCGGCGGTGGAGATACTCAGGTCTGGCCGCCGGGACTGGAAGCGCCTGCTGCGCGACTACGGCGAACCCGCCGTCCTCGCCGCGCACCCCAAAAACCGCGCGCTGCGGGAGGTTTTGCGCTCCGGCGAGTGCTGGGCGCTCCACGACCTCGCAATAGGCGGCGCGGAGCTCAAGCAGCTCGGCTACTCCGGCCCGGAGCTGGGCCGTGAGCTCGACCGCCTGCTCGACCACGTCATCGACCACCCCGCCGACAACAGGGCGGATATATTATGTAAACTAGCTGAGAGAAAGGTTATGGGATAATGGACAACTGGGAAAAGCTCAAAAGCGAGTGCCTCAACTGCCGCCGCTGCCCGCTGTGCGAGACGCGGAACAACGTAGTGTTCGGCGTCGGCCCCGAGAATGCCGAGGTGCTCTTCATCGGCGAGGGCCCCGGCGAGCAGGAGGACCTCAAGGGCGAGCCCTTCGTCGGCCGCGGAGGCAAGCTGCTCGACGACATGCTGGAGCTCATCGACCTCGACCGCACGAAGATATACATCGCCAACATGGTCAAGTGCCGCCCGCCGAAGAACCGCGACCCGCTGGAGACCGAGCAGATGGCCTGCGCCGAGTGGCTCCGGAGACAGATCGACCTCCTGCAGCCGAAGCTCATCGTCTGCCTGGGCCGCATCTCCGCGATGAAGTTCATCAAGCCGGACTTCCGCATCACGAAGGAGCACGGCCAGTGGTTCAACGTGGACGGCCGCCGTGTAATGGCGCTCTACCACCCCGCTGCGCTGCTGCGCGACCCGAACAAGCGGCCCGAGACATTTGACGACCTCAAACGGCTCCAGGCGGAGATACGCGCCGTCTGCGACCACACCTATTGATACAGAAAGGCAAATTTTTATGCTGCACTTCCGCAAGCTCTCCATCACCGACCGGGCCTGGGCCCAGCCTTTTATCGAGGCCGAAAACTCCCGCTCGGCGGACTACAACTTTGGCAACATCTACATGTGGGACGGCGCGTTCCGTCAGCACCTGACCTCGGTCGACGGGCGGCTGCTGACCAAGCTCCGCTACGAGGACATGCCCTTTTTCGCCTTCCCCATCGGCTCCGGCGACGTCAAGCCCTCCATCGAGGCGCTGACCGAGTTTGCCGCGCACCGGCGCTATCCCTTCGCCATCCGCGGCATCACCGAGGAGCACCGCGCCCTGCTCGAGGAGGCCTATCCCGGCCGCTTCCGCTTCTTCGAGGACCGCGACTGCTTCGACTACGTCTATTCCATCGAAAAACTCTCCACCTTTGCCGGCAAGAAGCTCCACGGCAAGCGCAACTTCTGCAACCGTTTCGAGAAGGAGCACTCCTGGGAGTTCAAGCGCCTGACACCGGAGCTCATGCCCTGGTGCATGGGCATGCTCGGCGAGTGGCAGGGCAGCTACGAGGCCCCGCCCGAGGGCCTGGACGACGAGCACGCGGCCATCGTCCGCGGCTTCATGCGCTGGAAGGAGCTCGGCCTCGAGGGCGGCGTCCTCTTTGCCGACGGCAAGCTCGTGGGCTTCACGGTCGGCGAGGTCATCTCGACCGACACCTTCGACGTACACTTTGAAAAGGCCTTCGCCTCCATGCCGGGGGCGTATCCGATGGTCTGCCGCGAGTTTTCAAAGCAGATAATGGCCGACCACCCGAACATCGTCTACCTCAACCGCGAGGACGACATGGGCCACGAGAATCTGCGCTCCGCCAAGCAGGAGTACTACCCCGAGTTCCTGCTCACGAAGTACACGGCGAGGGAGGCCAAGGATGTCTGAGCTGAGATTCCGCCTCTCGCGAGAGGGCGACATCCCGGCGCTCCAGCGGCTCTGGGCCGAGGTTTTCGGCGACGGCGAGGAGTTCACGGGCGAGTTTTTCCGCCTCCTGTGGCGGCGCGAATACTGCCGCGTGGCGGAAGCCGGGGGCGAGATCGCCGCGATGGGCTTTTGCATCCCCGGCGCGGTGGCGCGCGGCGCGCGCTGCTCTTACATCTACGCCATGGCGACGGCGGAGCGGTACCGAGGCCTCGGCGCGGCGCGGGAGATAGGGCTGGGGCTTATCGCCGACGCCTTTGCCTCCGGCGCCGACCTCGTCGCGACGCTCCCCGCTGAGGACAGCCTCTGCCGCTGGTACGAGACGCGCCTCGGCATGTCCCCGCTCTTCAAAAAGGGCGGCGCGGGCGTGGAGTTCCCCGCGAGCTGGCTGGACTTCGCCGCCGTCTGCGGCGCGCACGAGGAGGACACCCCCTCCCGCCTCTGGGCCGTCCCCCGCCCCGACTTCGACCCCTCCGGGCTCGAGACCCTCGGCTGGGAGTGCACCTTCGACTGATAAAACCGCCGCCCCCCCGGACGGCGGTTTTGCTTTGCAGCAGATGCGCCAGCGCCGGTGCGTGTGCGCCGTTACGCGGGGAGGTAGTCTCTCCCCCCTGCTGCCCGTTCCACCCCATTTCTTTGCTCTTGCGCAAAGAAACGGGGTGGAGCCCAAAAGAAACGCGTTTTGGGGTGCCGCCACGGGACATGTTCGGTCCCACCCGCCTCTCCCACGAACTCGAAGCCCCAACATCACCACCAACTGCGTCAAGCTGACTTTGCCCGGTCAACCACCCACCCCCTCCCCAAGTCGGGCGAAGATGAGTAACGACGACTGAGGCAGAAGCGCTCACGCGGATGGTGGAGCCGCCGGGGTAAAAAGCGCTTTTCTTTGGCGGCT